>Ga0307510_10000480_pt1 | contig 39221 bp, 53 predicted proteins | sample 12_EM_MG_FD_207224 | JGI IMG/M metagenome (GOLD analysis project Ga0307510, IMG submission 207224) | Populus trichocarpa ectomycorrhiza microbial communities from riparian zone in the Pacific Northwest, United States - 12_EM | ecosystem: Host-associated > Plants > Roots > Unclassified | place...
TTTTTTCACCAGAATTTTTATTGAAAATAAAATTCAAATTTAATTACTTGTTTACCAATAACTCTCCAATTACTCGCCATCCAATTACTCACCATCCAATTACTCACCATCCAATTACTCACCATCCTCAGTAGTGCTGTTCTCAAGATCTAAGTCATTGCCAAAATGATGTCAGGGGTCAGTCTGGGAGCACCAAATGTATTTGCACTTACCCTCAGCTTCAGCTGCCTCATGCTCCCTCTGACTTTCATAATTCCTCAGGTAGTGGAGATGTTGTTTGAGGCATTCAGTAACAGGCCAATAGCCCACAAAGTTGTTGAGGAACTCATGGTCCTTCCTAGCCTACAAAATACAGGTCAGTTTGCAAGAATCAGATGAAAAAAAAAACTTACCAATTGGATGACGACACTGATCAATTCCTTATCTTGGTAGGGCCAAGTGGTCTTGGGGTTAAGTTTTGCAGCTGCTGCATAGCGTCTTACATCACGCTATAAAAATGCATGGGTCAGAGACAAATACACTTTGCAAGAAAAAAAAAAAAAAAAGAAAAGAAAACTCACACAGAATCTCATATACATCAGTTTGCCATCTATACCTTCAAGGCCCATTGAAGCTCGAAGGGTTACTTTCTTCTTCCATTGTGCTGGGCATTCAACTCAGACACAAGCCCTGCAGGGGCCATTAGCCACTCGCTCTTGGACAAGAGAGCTGCTGGGGCCATCAGCTGCTTGCTCCGGGACAAGAGCTTCAGTGGGGACATCAGCCACTTGCTCCGGGACAAGAACTTCAGTGGGGACATCAGCCGCTTGCTCCGGGACAAGAGCCCTGCTGGGGCCACCAGCCGCTTGCTCTTGGGCTGCTCTGAGCTCATCTCTTGCAGCAAGGAGCCAAACTAAAAAAAAGAAAAAGAAAAAATAAATAATGATGCGTGTACAAGATGCGTTGAATACTCACGTTCTAAGAACCTGATATCATCGGCATCAAGACCCGGATCCTGAACACCCAGGACAGGACTGCCTGCAGCGGGGACAACAGGGTGGACTGAGGCTGGGACAGTAGCCACAGGAGAGTGATTCCCCTCACCAGGAGTGATGCGCTCCCCAGAGGTGGCGCTCTGGGCAGATGATGCCTGGGTCGATCCCACCGTCATTGGTGGCCCTGCCACAGCCTTCTTCCTGGCTCCAGATCGGGTGTTGCAGGCCATTAGAACAGTGTGGAACAAGTCTGAATGAGTTAAACGGGAGATGGGTGAAGACTGACGACGCACCAATGCCTATCTTATAGGTCGTCAAGTGCTGTCTCACCTGCAGCCCCAACGAAAATCCTGCTCATCAATCTGTGAACCTGTGAACCGTCTCGTTGACAAGGAGTTAAGTCGCCGCTGCAGCGGGTCAATTGGTGAACAGGACGATGGACGGTCAATCGCAGGCTTGAAGACGGAAGGAACAAGTTGAAGTAAGTTGAACTTTCTTGAAAACACGCTAACAGTCATATGACCATGGTGCTGCTGCCTTTCGCGCTCAGCCGAAGTCGACCCTTCACCTCACATGATAACGATCAGTTACCGGAAGGAACTACTCCCTTACACCCTTCATGCCATCGTGGATACCACTTTCTATACATTTTCTTCAGATCATGGACCATGAGCCGTCTGAATTGAGATGGTGGTAGTACTGGCGCTGTGCCGCCCACTCTCACCCACCTCCCCCGACGATCATCTTCGTCGACTTCAAGTCCTTCACAGCTCTCTTGTGGATTGTCCTCTTGCCGATTTGCCATATATCGTCATCGATGTCAGAGTCGGATTTAATTATATGCCCTTGTTGCAATAATCTAAAGCACCGATCGACAGTATGGCGTCACAAAAAAAGAGCTGCCCAAGCCCAAGCTCAAGCCGAAGTCGAAGCTCAAGCTCAAGCCCCTATAGTGCAGCATGAATCCTTTCCACCTCTCAAGTGGCGTTGCATCACCCATTGTCAGGCTGATGCTAGCCCTTCCTCTAGTGGCTGCCCCCAATTGCACACACCCTCGTTCGACTCCGATCTCCCCCTGCCATTTCTCGATCCACCAGACGACTTGGATCTACCTCAGCCACCAGGGGATGCATGTACCATACCATCCCGTCAATTTGCTGATAATGTCCTTCTGGATCTTCACGCTTGGACACATCGAAATCCTGATGAAAACAATGACGATGACAAGGATCCTGAAGACGCTCCTGAGAAGGATGCCGACTCAATCGATCCCGGAACTGGTGACTCCCGGAATGAAGAGGACATCGGCGTGGAAGACGGAGTGGATCCGCGTGAGGCCATCGCCTTGCTTTGGGATATTTTGACTGAAAGGTTCATTGTGGAGGCAGTGGAATTTGGTGAGTTTGTGCATTCCTTATTGCATACTTGGTGACTCACCAGCATTTTTGTGATTCAGGCCAGTCTTCTATCTCGGACTATGACCTGGATGTCCTGCGTCTGTTCGCGATGAAGATCAGGAACAATCTAACTGCCTTGGCCTTCAATGAGATGGCATATAACTTTTCCAAGGCAGGCATGGAGAATCTCGCCAGGATGCGATCCCATGTTCGGTTTCTCTCCCGCTTCGAGCCCGTAGTATTTGTATGTTGCATCAATTTGTGCATATGCTATACTGGTAAATACGCCGACCTTAACGAATGCCCGAAGTGCAAAACATCGCGTCTGGACGAGTCTGGCCGAGCAAGGCGTACATTCTCATATATGCCCCTTATCCCTCGTCTCCGTGCATTAATGTCGAATCGCACCTACGCCACTCGTCTCCAGTACCGTGCCGATGAACATGCAAAGACATTGACTCACATGCCTGGGATGATGACGGATATTTTTGATGGGCTCCATTATCGCTCGCTCCTTGGTGAGCGTGTTGTTGTTGGAGACCGAACGTTACCTCACAATTACTTCTCGGATCATCGTGATATCGCGCTCGGCTTCGCCACCAACGGCTTCGCTCCATTCAAGAAGCGGAAGCATACCGCGTGGATTCTCCTCATTTTCAATTATAATCTCCCTCTGGACCAACACTTCCAAAAGGACAACATTCTGTGTGCTGGTATCATACCCGGTCCAAAAAAGCCATGGGATGCAGACTCCTTCATCTATCTGCTCATACAAGAACTGCTTGAGCTTGTGGACGGTGTGTCTACATATGACTCCCTCTCAAGCAGCCTCTTTGCCCTCCATGCCTATGTCATCACTGGCTTTGGTAACATTCCTGCTGTTTCCATGCTTATGCACATGAAAGGACACAACGGCTCGCGTCCCTGTTGAATGTGTGAGATCCAAGGTATTGGCATCCTGGACTTGTGAAATAGAACCCTCTACGTGCTGCTGTCCCGCCGCGATCACCCCAAGCCAACGGATGTCATCGAGTATCATCCGGCAAGGTTACCACTGCGCTCGCATGATTCCTTTATGGCGCAGGCCAAATCAGTGTTGTCCGCGCCCACAGAAATACGGCGAGAGGAGCTTTCAAAGGCGTATGGCATCAAAGGAGTCCCTCTCCTCAGTGCCCTCGGGTCCCTGAGGTTTCCCCAATCATTTCCATACAACTTCATGCATTTGATCTGGGAGAATCTCATCCCGAACCTCGTCCTCTTTTGGTCTGGCAACTATAAGGGAATGGATGAGGGTCAGCCATACGTCCTGCCTCCAGATATGTGGCAGGTCGTTGGCGCTACCTCTGCAAAAGCCACAAAAATGATACCTTTGTCGTTTGGTGCGCCCATACCTAACCCAGCAAAGGATAGTTCATATTTCACATCTTTGACATGGTCTGTGTGGTCACTGTTCATCGCCCCCACTGTGCTTCAATGTCGCTTTCCTGATGAGCACTACTACCAACATTTCTGCTCCCTTGTTAGAATCCTTAATCTGTGTCTGCAATTTGAGATCAGCGAGGAGGAGATCAACGAAATCGAGTCGGGAATCCGTGAATGGGTAGTAGATTATGAGTGGTGCGTTCCTCCTTTCATTTCCGAAAAATCGAAGGCGGGTTCGATTCATGCACCCAGCCTCTACTACCAGCACAAACCCGAACGGCTCCCAGCATGCCCGCTCACAATACATGCCCTGCTCCACATCCCTGACCAAATCAGATGGATGGGACCATGCTGGACAACATGGGCTTTCCCCATTGAGAGGCAATGTGGGTACTTCCAACGCATTATCCACAGTCGACTCAACCTGTACGCAAACATGAGCCAACACCTCACTGATCTATCGCAGCTCCAGCAAGTCAAGATTTTGTACAATCTTACTGATGAGGAGCTCAGAAAGCCTCCCAAGCACATCTCTTTGCAAACGAAAAGACTTGAAGATTGTAAGTCACGTCCCGGTACCTTTACCCTAGTCTAAAACCAATTTACTGCAGACCCACAATACGAACTTGTGGCTCCAAAGGTTGTAGGTCCCCTTGGTGATACCATACACAATGTCCTCAAGAATGGCCTGGCAACCCGGTTTGGTGTTGAGCCAAACGTCACAAGGAAATTTCTTCCGGACAACATTGAGCAGTGGGGCAAACTGCATCGCCTTGAAGGTGGGGACATCATGCACGCGCATGATATTGTTTCCAAACACATGGACGGCCGCGATGCATCTTTCATCTGTGTGTGTGAACTAATTGTCAACCATTCTTGGAAAATAATTTGTTTCTATCTCTGCCCAATAGTATGAGCAACTCGTTGATCAAAACCAGCGACATTGAAACCTTGCCGAGGCATTCAAGTTAGAAACATTCTTCGGGCAACTTCTGTACATCATCATCATCCCCATTCCCCAAAGCAACGAACTTAAAACGAAGAAGGCTGAAAACATCTGTCTGGCCGTTATTTGGCAAGTTAAGACTATTTTCCCCAATGCGCATGGGTTGCTGCCGATTCCGCATTACAAGAAGAGGGGGCGCCTGAACCCTGCTGACATCAAATCCATCCAGTGCGTTGTCAGCCGCATTGAAGACCGCGGAGAATGGGGGTTGGTCAACCGCAGTGGTCCGCTGGCGCATGCGGTATTTACTGAGGCAGACTAGTCGGCGGCGACATGACCGAACAAGTGAGTTTCCTTGAACGCACTCGCTCAGAGAGTCGCACTGTGAGTTTTGCCAGTGTTTGTCGTTCGTTGTTTGGTACTGTTGCGCGTTATTGTCACGCACATCAAGCACTCGCGTGCCGACATTTCGAACGACGCCACCCTCACTCTCCACCCTGCTTACCATACTACTCACTATGCCCTTGCGTTTTTTTTTCGAAGCCACAACCCGGGCCATCCAATATGGCCGACGCATTGCCCGCATCATCGCGATACGCGCACTCGCCTGGGCGCGAGCTATGGCCGTTCGAATCACGCTCAAATTGGTGGAGCGGATGTGCCGGCTCGCAGTTGAGTGGGCTGCCAGGTGTGTTTTCGTTTGTTTCATTTTGGCAGTTTTGATATTTATGTTGACATTCATCAGGGCGAACGAGATGGTCACGATCTCCATGCGCAAGTTTTTCGCCAGCATCAGCAACGGGTCCAACCACACACGAGGCGCGTTGGCGGGTGTCGTGTCGGCCATGGGGGAGGTCGCCTTTTTCAGCCTTGCGGTCCACTTGTTGGACCAAGTCGTAAGTCTTTTTTTTTTTTTTTTTGTTTGAACCATGTGCTGACTTTGTTCCACACAGCGGGCCTTTCTGGGTGGCAATCATGTATTCGGGCGATAGTGGGGACCTTCCTCAGTGATGTTGACGCACGGGTGGCGATGACGGCAGCGGCGGCGGCAGCAGCGGTGACACGCAGGCGACGGCGGTGGGGACAGTGACACGCGGGCGATGGCGGTGGGGACGGTGACACACGGGCGACGGCGGCGGGGACGGTGACACACAGGCAACGACGTGCTCATATAGAATTCTAATATATCACAACTCAGCTCATTTTCAGCTCATTTTCAGTAGTTATTCATAGGACTTTCAACTTGCCCGAGTTTGTGTGATTTTCAGTTGAACATCGTTGTAAAATTTCACCAACTTTTCATTGAGAAATAAGACACTAGTTTTTCACACATAAAATGCTTTAAACTTGTTGTGTTTGGACTTGATGGTCGAGTTTGTGCAATTTTTAGTTGAATATCATTGTAAGATTTCATTAACTTTTTGCTGAGAAATAAGATTCAAGTATTTCACACATAGAATGCATGAAATTCAGCTGTTGCACACGAAAATGTATGAAATTCTGACACTTGGACTTTACAGTGGATACAGCGTTGGTCAATCTCAAAGACCCTGGGGTTCTTGCTGACATACATCAGCTTCAGGGTTATCATAACATCATTTCTAGTAGCAAGAGGCAACATCTAGAAATAGAGAAGAGGGAGACTCGGGCTGAGGCTAACTTACTTGTGGTAGAATGATGTTTGGCCTCCAGCGCAGTACAAACTCGTCTCCAACAACACCTCCTCACCACACGCCCCCCTTCCCCCCCTACCTTCCTTCTTCCCACCCATGATTATTGGGTCCCACGCATCTTTGCCACTCAAGGACCACCCGATGTGGAAGAAGGGGAAGACAATCTGGATTGCTGTGCAGTGCTTGGTAAATGATGTCGGGGAACCACGCTCACGTTCCTGTACTGTCTCAAGTGCAACAACGACAATCCTGGTCATGGGGTCAAAGAATGCCCCCTCTGGAAGACCTGCCGCTGGTGTCTCAGCACTCAGCATGCTCATGACGACTGCCCCTCCCCCCACCTTTCTTGCACAGTTAACCACTGCCTCATTTACTTTGGGCATCCTAACTTTGGCAGTTATTGTTCAGCGACTCCGGCCAGGTTACTCCATCATGAGTTGGAGGTCGCATATCAGGATGCAGAATGGGACAACGCTGACACCTGTTATGAAGGGTCTGATGTTTAGTTGCGTGGTAGCAACTCTCTAGGGAGGGCGTCATATTATGCTCCTGGGCACTTGACCCACATTTTTCTCTCTTTCTTGACCGTTATGTACTTATACGATCACATGACCTCGACTCACATGACTGCTTACCTGTACAACAGAACCATCTTGTTGGGAACTCCATTGTTCCCTCCTTTTGTATGTCTCCTATTGTTCTCTTCTTATGGTAGTCTGTGACCACCATTGTTTGTGACCCCATTGTTCTGTGATGTCTATTGTTTGTGACTCTATTGTTCTCTACTTTTGTATGCTTAGTCAGGTAGCTGCCCTTTTGTATATAAGCTGGACTTATATCCTAGAGTTGGGCCTTAAGCCTGACTTAGTTTGCAATCTATTGCGTTCTCTGTCCTTGTTGCTTGAACCAACATTTCCTTTATTCTTTTCTTTGAAGTTATCTTCAACGCCTTGAAGATACTTCCCATTCCTCTTTATCTTCACCCAGACATTGGTCTTAACGACCTCTTCACTTTTATCACATTCCAAAGTCATTCAGGTTATTAAGGGAATTACGACCCTTATAACTTCATCACTGCCGCACATCTTCACCTTTGCGCACGTCGTGCCTTAAGGTTCAATAGGCCTTAACATTCAAGATAAGTGGATTGCTGGAACAAGGTATGGGATGCTGTTCTGACTTCACACATGTTACGTTCCATGGGCTATTTTCTTTTTTTTTCTATGCTTACCAATCCGTTCCCATCACATGACTGCTTACCTGATACATCACCTGACCCCTTTTCTTGCTTACCTGACTGCTTTCTTGTCATCCTATGAGTGCCAGCTCATTACTAGGATTGTTGTACTTGTTCTTGCTATGTTTAACTTGCCAGCTTATAACTAGGATACCTCTCCTAGTTATTTGTCACTCCTACTAACTGTTGTACTTGGATTCCATCATTACTAGTACAGGTACTAGTAGTATTATCCCTTAGTCATGGTAGCTGCCCTCATGTATATAAGCTGGTCTTATTTCTAGAGTTGGGCCTTAAGCCTGACTTGGTTTAATACCCAATCTTGTTGCTTCTACTGTGAGACTTCTAAGTCTTTTATTCACTTTCTTGAGTTGTCTCAAAGGTCCCTTTGAGACTCTCCTTTCCTCTTGCTCATCTCCCAGACCCTGGATTAAGTTCCACTTCATCCTTTTACCCCCTACATTGTGCTAAGGGTTAGCAGCCCCTTGCAACTACGCTTTGCCGCCTCTTGCATTTTACACACATTGCATCTTAAGGTTCTTGGACCTTAACAACATGTTTGATGAGTTACTCACTGCCAAACTTTGATTTACTGGTGTCTCAATCCTCCCAGGTTCAGGTTCCTTTCTGGGTGGTTCCATACTACCAGCCTGGGAAGGTACTCCAAGTCTCTGAGGTGTAGACAGCAATGACAATGGCAAGTTACATGGAGCGCTTGTGCCTTCAGCACACTCAGAAAGGGTTCGTTTCTGACTCCTATTTGGAGTCTGGTGCTCTAATCCCAAGAACGAGCTTTCTAAGTGCACAGGTATGTTTTCCTTGTCTTTGGAATCTTCTGAAACTGAGCATTCAGTTTTTCGCTTTTTTGCAAGGTTGAAATATGGCAGATTTGTGATCGAGGCTACAGATCTTCGCTTTTGGCGACCCATTTATTGCTTTGAGACAGCTTTCGATGTGCCAGTGTTGGCATGCTTGTATACTTTGCAGGCAAGGACTTGGAGAATTTATTGGGAGAACATGCAAGGGAATGCAGAGCACCCATTCATGGCTGCAAGAGTAACTACTAGTTACAAATGAGAGTAGAATATGATCAGAGCAATACAAAATGGGATTATTGAATGGGCTGTCGACAACAATGGGCTGTTGACAACAATGGGCTGTTGACAACAATGGGCTGTTGACAACAATGGGCTGTTGACAACAATGGGCTGTTGACAACAATGTGGAATGCGTGAGTGCACAGATATCTAATCTATGGAATCCAGTCTGACCTGCTGCACCATGCCATGCCATCAGAGCTTGAATCTTCAAGTGAAATCCACGATGCAAATAGCAGCAAACTATGAGGGGAGATGAAACTTTTTGAATAACTGCTCAGATGATAGATTTATGAGAAATATGCTCTCTAGCAACTGACTTAAATGTACTCATATACATTTGCTAGAGAGCCAATTTTTAATAAGTAGTGTTGTTGGAAAGTTATTCAAAGCTTTCTGTTTGTCACACATTTTGTCACTTTTATCACGTGATGTTGGATGAAACCTCATGAGCCCTACCTTACACACATCCAGTCTGGGGCTCGGGACATGTGACTTGTGGTCAACGTGTCCCACTACCCACTAAAACCGCATGCAGGTTGATCCAGTTGTTTGGGAGGTCCCTTTCTTTGGATAGGACGTGTTCCCAGGTGTTCACCACTAGGTTTGTGAACCCTTTGGTACGTTTTATTTTGGTTGCTATGATTTTGTCATTGGTGAGTCTGATGTTTATCACGCAAAGCCATCTGCTCCTGATTTCTTGGTCATTGTGCTCCTTTTCCTGGATCACTCTCTTGCATCACATCACCCATATCAAGTAGGCTGACTTGGAGAGGAGGATTTGGAGAAGGTGGGAGGCACCTCGAACGCATGGGCTGGTGTCCGGTATTGCTTGGTCAGCTGCAATTTATTTTTTCATCAGTGAGTCTTGTGTTTATTTCATACAGAGCAGATTTCTGCTCTTCCTCCTGGATCACTGTCTTGCAGTACGGTACCCATATCAAGTGGGCGGACTCATAGAGGGGGAGGAAGACTTGGAGGAGGCAGCGGGCAGTATGGCCTGAGGTGCATGGTTGATTTTATGGGTGGTGTCATTTTCTAAGTTTGGTGTCCAGGTTTTCTTCTTCCATGCGATGATGCCTGCTGCAACATTTTGTTGGCCTCAACAGGCCCTTTTGATTCGAAAATCTGCTTCCCAGACAGGTACCCTCCAGGGCCTCAGGTAGCCAGGGTCCCTCCACCATGGCTCATTTCATTTGCGCTCATGCTTTTGTGGTGATATCTCAAGCATGCCTTCATGATGCTTCTCATGGCAGCTGATTGGGTTCGCGTTTTGCCCTCATTCGTGTCCACTTGTGTTTGCACTTCCATGGCGATGCCTACCCAATGGACCACTACATGTGTGCAGTGCAGGGGCACATGTGACGAAGTGTGGCCCAGGCGTGATGACCACCAAGATGCCTTGTGCAAGTATATATGTTACCTTGTATGGTACTTCTACATCTCTCAGGACAATGCTGCCCTCTATGCACGGGCCTTAAATTGAAAACAAATGGCCCCTCAATGACAGGATTGAGTGACATGTTTGGGCCAAGGTGCATAGTTATTTTGTTGATGGTGGTGCCCCCTTCTGACTGGTTTTGGTGCAGACAGCCTCTCCTCTGTCCTGTTCACTTGTTGCAGTGTCTCAAGTGTACACCTGCTCCATTGCAGTACGTATTTAACTCCACTCTTGCCCTTGTTTGGGCTCTTGCAGTGTCACATTGATTCGCGTGCTCTCATCTGTGGCAATGTCTTTGGTTTGCACCAGCCCTCTGGGCAGGGCATCAAGCTCTCTTGCCCTCTCACAGCAGCATCCCGACTACAGGCCTGGCCTGGCCTTTTGGTGGCACTTCATGCCTGTGCCTTGGCTCACCAAAACGCCCTGGGTTCTATGCCTTGGGCTTAGCGGTAGCAATGGTGTTCCTTTACATTCATTGGGGTCAACATTCGCGGGTTCGATATTCCTCACATTGGTCATTGACCCTGCATACAGGCCTACAATGGCCAGGGTCTCTGGGCTACCAGGGTGGACAAGTGAGTCACCCTTGTTGACACTACCCCTAATTCTCCAGGTCTTCTGCAGGTAAAATACAGGCAGCTTCAAGCTTTCATGGGGTGAGGGGGACTACATTTCAAAGTCAAAGAAACGCATATCAGGCTTTAGGAGTTTAACCACAAGCACTGTACAGTCAATAGCACAAGGTGCATGATAAGTAGGTGTATGACACCAGTATATTCAACATCATACATGAGTATGACATGGATGTGAAAGGGATCAGTGTTCACCTAGCATTGGGTGGGGGATGTGTGCATATGTGGGAGGATGCATGAGAATGCAGGGTAAGATGTTGACAGCAGGCATCCTTAACAAATATCAGGGACAGGTAGTCAGATAAAAATAGTATTTGATGGCTGGTGGGTTGGGGATTCCTTAGGGCGATGGGTAATGCAGTGGCAGCCCCAACTGGTGAATGCTGATGTGGCAACTCCCTGGAGGGTGACAATACTAAGCAGCCAATGGGTAGGCACACATTACACAGTAGCTGCTCAGGACAAGTTTCTTTGGTCAACTATAGTGGTTCAGAGGCGTGTGGCCAGGGTAGTAGACATTTGTTTGCAGGCCACTAGAGAGTGTGGGTTTTTCTCAACCTGTGGGGTGTGGGGGGGGGCAGTGGGCCTTTTACTGTGTTGTGGGTGGGGGGTCTCATAGGACAGGTTCTCATTATCAGTTCACTCTGCTCTGACAATGTGTGGGGCAGATGGTGTATCCTTTGTTGAATCCTTGCCCTGACAATTTGTCATGGGAAAAACCAGCCTGGTATTGGTTGTGGTTCAGCCCCCCCATCGCATCAAGACTTGTTACGCACGTTATGATTTCCCCTCATGTGCTCCTGGCCTTTCGGGAATGCAGGCCCAGCCTGACCTTTCCCCAAACCCACCATCACCTGGACCTCCGTCTCTGTTGTTCCTCATTTCTCCTCATCCTCTGCCCCTCAAAGTCTCTCTTCCCCCCACCTCAAACCTGCTACCAACACTATGCAGATGTACCACCTTCTCTGGCCAGCACCACGAGTGCACACCCCACACTAGCTGTCAGCCCATGTCATGTGTGACATACAGCCCTTTCTAGTCATCAAGACACTATTTGGGGCCTCATATCACCAGACTTGCACCTGACTGCGTCAGCAGGACTTCCTTTCCCTCCTTTTGTACATTTTCCTATTTCTCTTTCATTTAGACTTCCCTTTCTATGTAGCATTAGATGCAGGATGACACCGTCTTCCTCTACTTGCGTAGAGTACTTGTATGTGATCCTCCACCTGGCCCTAGTGAAAGGCATCATCAAACCTATGCAATGGCATAGAGCCCCTCTTTTCTCCCTTTCTGTTCCCCTGCCATTGTCCCAAGACCCTTGTCATGCCTGTTACGATTCCCCTTGTGTGGTCCCAGCCTTTTGGGAATGCAACCCCTCTCCCTCTCTCTTTCTCTCTGGTGCCTTCGCCGTCCCCCTTGGGAATGTGGACTAGCTTCGGACCCAACCTTTCTCCAAACTCACTACCAGTGTGGACTCGGAGTCCTAGATCGATGCCCGGACCATTTACCTTCAATGCTGACACCCAATCTGGTGTGGTGCAATCAACTGATTGGGATTGGTGCTTGTTGTGCACCTCTCCATTGGGGTACTGGTTGATCAGATCATTGATGTAAGCATGAAGTTCGGAGGTGGTGTGTGTAGGACCAGTGTTTGATGGCTGTGTCCGGTTTTCGGTATACAGTTGTATGGGCTGAATCATGCACTGGGATCGTAGAGTTTGTGATATGTCAGGTGGTTGTATCGTGAAGCATCAGAGGTGGTGGAGGGGTGATGTTGGGGAACCCATCGGCATTGATTGTGATGCCATGTGTCATTTGTTGCACTTGATGTCAGGGCCAGTAGTCTGCGGTTGAGGACTGATGAGCATAAGATGAATACATGGCAAGTGGAATCTAGTGTTGCTGTTTGTAGGAAGATGTCCACCCATAATAGCTCTCCATCTGGCACTGGGATTGATGGTCTGGATCATGAAAGGTGGGAGGAGTGCCGATTATCAATGATCCTGCATGGAATGAGTGGAATCAGATGGACTGGGATGCTTTTAATTACCTGGGAAATGATAGGGAGCAGAAGAATGACAGGGTGGTGAGGGTTGGGATGGGGGATTCTGATATATCCCTGATACTGTATTCAGGTTTGGATGCCTAGTTTACAAGGTATTCTCACAGTAGCAAATCCCCACTGCCAATGTGCCCCAACTACCTCCTCAGTAGTATGATACAGTTTGTATCCCTGTGGGAAGCTTTCCTGGGCAGCTACTGTCAGCAATCGGCAATGCATTGACGCCCACTGCTTCTCACTCTCATGTGACTCTGTTGGTCTCCCACGATTTATCTGTTATTGTCCCCTTATGCTCTACTCCCCCTTTCATTGCTACTTCTCTTCGATTCCGGATATGAGCCATTCACCCTCCGTGTCTTCCCTGTTAATCTTCGACGCTGCCTTGAAAGACTACCAAAACCAGACAGGTATGGACCTAGTCGATCATCCCCTTGCCAAACAACTTGAAGAGTGCAACTCTGTGGACTCTATTTCTTCTCTTCAAGAACATGCACAAAGATTTCAAGATTTCCAAGGCTAAAATGGCAAATTCATGGAGTTACTCAAGTCTGCTGTCCACATCATAGATACACTTTCCACAAGCATGGTTCTTGGTGAAGGTATTGGCCTAGTGCATTTAGGGATCAGCATGGGTGGCCTGAACCCATCGGGTTTTGGATGGGGTCGTGGTTGGGTCAGGGTCAGGGTGGCGATTTTCCACCCTGCTAATGACCCCTACCCAGACTAGTGTTGCTGGCAGCTAAGCTGGACCTTTTCGAAAATTGGTGATAACAAATTAAATAGAATAGCTAAAATTATGAAAATAAAGATTTGAATGGATTAGGTGAAGAGCCGGGGGGTCACTTAAGACAACTTAGAGATCTGACAGGCCGTTCAGGCACAATTTGACCAGCTTGGTTTCAGCTCGATTTGAGCCGAAAACAAGCCGGTCAAATTGTGCCTGAACGGCCCGTTAGATCTCTAAGTCGTCTGAAGTGACCCCCCGGCTCTTGACCTAATCCATTTACATCTTTATTTTCATAATTTTAGCTATTTTATTTAATTTGTTATTGCCAATTTTCGAAAAGGTCCGGCTTAGCTGCCAGCAACACTAACCCAGACAGTGGGTCTTCTGGGTATTGGGCCCATATCGGACGTCAGTGGGCATGGAGGCCAGAACTCACCAGAGGCCATGTAAGGTAAGCTATCCTAACTTGACTCTAGCTTTCGTTGACACGGCCTCACACTCAACGCAATCTTACCTTCACTCACAGGTTTGATGGGCAATGATGGCTATTAGATGGCCACTAAAGAGTAGTACTACTACATGTACAGCTGTATAACAATTTGAATATACTTTTCAAGTCCCCCCACTCTTCATGTTTGGTTTCCCTTCAGTCTCAAGTCCTCAATGCTGCGTTGCTGTGATAGCACATTGTTGAATCCATCTGCATGGAACTCAGGTTGTCATCTTATGGTCTCACAGATTCTTCAGTTACCTTGGCTTGCAGTGCTGTATCCAGGGATTCACTAACTGTACTTGGACTTTCCTTGATCTGTCCAGGCTCAGCCACTCCCTCGCTAGCCCATCAGGGCCTTTGCTGCCTATGTGCTGCTGTGCATGTCTCACAATCTTGGCTGTCAGGACATGTAAAATGTATTTAATGCAGGGTTTTTTGGTTGTACCCATTTGACCCTGCAACATCAACCCATCTCTCCCTGAGTCCTGTGCACCAAATCCTCCCACCATGCCACTTGAGAGATCAGATGCCCTCCTTGACCTGTCTGATCCCAACATCATACTAGGACCCCACAAACATCATGCCACTGAACGTCTGCTGGAGAATGGCGACCCACTGGCCTACAAAAAGAGCAAAGCAGTCAGTAGTGCCAGTATGGACAAGGACAATCATACCTCCTTGTCGTCCTTGATGCCACCACCGACTCATCCAACCCCTACTGTGCCAGATCCAAGGCAGACCATAAAGCGCACTGAGAGGAGTGACAACAGGGCTTCTGATGGAGCCCAGGAAATTGTGGTGGATAGCAGTGAGGAGAGTGACAGCACTGATGATGGAACTGGAAGCAATGAAGGGGGGTCCACAGAAGAGGACGATAATGCTGAGTTGGGTGTGTGTTGCATTACCTTGGTTGACTTCCAGCCCTCTGCTAATCGATTGGTCAACTAGCTCAACTTCAAAAGGAATGGGACGCACCAATATATGCCTTTTTTAAGGCTTTCCCAAGGATTGAGTATGTTGGAGACTGTAAGACGCATGTCTTTGAGTGCGCAGTAGGGAATTGCAAAGGCAAGAAACGACTTGTTTGTCGTTACCTGGATACAAGCAATGCCAGGTCCACCAGCAATCTGCAGCATCATACCAAAGCATGCTGGGGTGATGAGGCAGTTGACGCTGCTGATGCCACCAAAGATAAGAACGCGGTGCAGGTAGCACTGGAAAGCTTGAAGATGGTCAATGGATCAATAAAGGCCACATTTCAACAAGTAGCAAGCAAAGGAAAGCCTGTGTATAGCACCTGCCAGCATACCAAGATTGAAGCACAGTATGTTCAGCTTGAATACTTGTTTGACAGAGATACCTGAAAGTGATTTTCAGTGCTAAATTTGTCTGCTGGGTCTTGGAGAACAACTGACCTTTCCAAATTGTCAACAATTGTGGTTTTCGGTCACTTATGAGGACAGGGAGACCGGATTGCTACATCCCCTCCTCTGACACACTTTCTTGCAATGTGAAGTACATATTTGTTCAGGTTCGTGGCCATATTGCAAGGTCATTACAGGTCAGATATGCCAACCTCATATGACAACTGGAGAACTCACTGTATGCAATAGAAATACAATGGCAAGCTCAGCTTTGGTATTGATAGTTGGTCATTGCCCAACCATAAGTCCTTCATTGTGATAATGGTGCACCTTGAGCGTGCTGGCAAACCATTCTCATTTCTCCTTGATATCATTGAGTTGCCCAAGTCACATACCAGTGAGAATCTGGCCACTGCATTTGTAACTGTCCTGCAAAATTTCGGTGTAGATGAGAAGGTGAGAGTGTCAAATAGTGATCTGAAGAGCCTACTGACATACAACATGCATTGCAGATCCTTAGCATAACTGGTGATAATGCATTGAATAATGATACAATGGTCAAGCACATTGGAAACTCACTTGGTAACTTTCCAGGTCCTTCCAATCAAACCCGGTGCTTTGTGCATACTGTCAATCTCATTGCAAAGTCAATCCTCAAGCCATTTGACACAGCAAAGTCAAAGGAACCAAAGTCAATGCCAAAGGATCATCCCTTCCTTTTTCGGCAACCACCACCTCTGCGGCATTTTCTTGCCAAAGAAAGCAGGTAGCCTAGAGTAGGATAGAATATACAAGAACACCCCCCTTTTTTTCTCTGGTCAATAGCACTGGGATAACGCTTTGTGACCCCTGCTGCTGTGTGACCACGCCACGACCAACTGTCAGTTGGCACAAGGCATCTAAAGACAACGCAATGGAAGAGCCATGTCGGCATACCTCCCCCCTGATCTGTCCCCATTGGTCATAGTGGGGACCCTCCCTACTACCCTCGTCCAAACCAAACCCCTCCACCCCATCTCAGCTATTGATTCTCCCAGAGCCACAGATTTCCCCAACAACCAGGAAGGTAGAAACACCTTCGGTGCATTCAACCGACTCCATGCCTTCCTCCATCAAGGTTTCCAGTCTTGCGACAATGAATCCCCTCTGCCCCACCCTCTCTGGCTTCGTATCTTTTCTACCCTTCTAGTTGACTTCCACAACAGCATACGCATCACCCACAGTGCCCACCCTTTTCCTTTGGCCTTCGCTGACCTTAACCCTAGCAACACCACCCAAATTAATCTTCTTAACCAGACCTTCTCCTCTTTCTTGTGTTTCTTCACTAACTTTAAAGCAGACCCTGCAGCCTGGGACATCTGCCTCCAGTGTCTTGAAGAATGCCACATCCCAATAGATAAAGCTGACTGGGAGTTGGTCCTCAAATCCTGCTCCCAGAACATCTGGGCTGCCCACAGCACCATCATTAACAATTCTATTCGCGCCCTCCACCAGGAGGCCAAGGCCTGGTGCCTTGATCAATCAACATGCCTCTGTAACGATTTTATTAATTTCCTTACTAACACCGAAGAACCCCCCTTCCAGATCTCAGCAGACCCCTGCTTCGAAGCGTGGATCAAAGACATGTGCACACACCTCCAAACCCAACTCTGCTCCACCCTTACCGAAGAAGCTATCACCAAAGTCCTCAAACCCTGGGCTACCACGGCCTTTGATGATGCCAAGGCTCAGCACATCATCACCCTTGATCAACACCACAAAAAACTTGAACACATCGCCTCCAAAGAAATCACGAAGGCCAAAGAGGCAGCCCGTCATCGGGCTACTGCTGAGGCAACTGCCTTCTTCAAACTACAGCTTGATATCCGCACCAAAGAATCCCTTACTAACATTAAAACACACAAGGTGGAGCTCTGAGAGGCGGTGGAAGTAGAGATCTCCACTTTCAAACACTCTCTGAGGATTGAGGTGGATGAGCGCAAGGAGAAGATCCATGCCGGCCTTTGCCCACCTCCCCTTTCTTCTCCCTCTATTACTTCTCAAACTATTGCCTGTACTAACAAACCAAAGAAATGTGTCGACCTTACAGCAAGACCCCTTTCTCGTTCTAGATCTACTTCCTGATCACATGCTCTCTTGCCTCCGGGCTGGTCCCCAGACATGGAGACCCCCCACGTAGTGCAAGCTGTCAAATTACCACTTACACACACTCTGACGGAACATGCTCTGAGCCTCCAACCCCTGCCCACGGATGTGTCTGTCAGACCTCCAGAGGGTAGCGTTGAAGATGCCATGATGGAGGTCCACACCTCCCAACTCACTGCCTACGAATACCCCCCTGCACCATCCACATTTGAGGTCCTCGGGCCCTCCAACATAGCGGCGTCTTCCCTCTCACCTCTCTCTTCTCAACCCCTTTCTGCTGACCCTCCCACCTCTGATGTCATGGCGGCGATCATGGCCCTCACCTCCCAGGTATCCACTCTCTCATTCCAATTCTCCTTCCGACTCGAGTGCCTTGAGAACCCTGCCCAGTCTTACTCACCCTCAGAACTGGTGGCCCTTTGGCACCCCACCCCATCTCACCTTCCAAAGCCAGATATGAACTTCCAAACGGGCCTCCCCAGCCTTGACATTCCATCCCAACAGGTGGACTTCACCTGGGATATGGATGAAGTGGCTGATTTTGAGGAGTTTTTTACTTGCCAGCCTGGGGATCAGGCATCGGCCTGGGAGGCCCACACCACCCAGACAGAAGCAGACCTGGCGGCCACTTAGATGATTCCCCCAGATGTCCGCGACATGTGGGCACGCTCTGAAGGCCTTGACCCTTGTGTTGAGGATCTTACTCCCTCCCAATTCCAATCTCTCGATGATTTTTACTCTTTCTTTGATCATTTTCTTTCTGAAAATTATATCCCGGGCCAGACACCCAAGATCACAAAGGAGTTCCAATCTGCCTTTCTCTCTCACTACCGCTCCCATTTACAGATGCACCCCTTCACTAAAGTAGCCGGTATTTGGGCCGCCCCGGCTCCCAATCTGGCCCCTCAGATGGATCAGGCCCCTGCTGGTTCCATCAGACTCTTCCTGCCTCATGCCCCATCTCAACACCCAACCTCTACTATCACCAGTTCCCCACCCCCCCTTCCTCCCAACAAGCCCATCAACCCTCAAGTCCCTTGGATGGTCATGGGTGAGAAGAAGAAATCTCACAACAAACCTTGCTCCTTCACAGCCACAGTGATAGGCTCTGCCCAATCCTCCCGTACTCCTCTTCCGATCATGATCACTAACCAAATCCATGACCTTACAGACCCACAACTACAGAGCCTCTTGCGCGATAAGCTTATCGAAGCATATGAGGTCTGTTTCAATTGTTGAGTCATGTCCTGCAGTGCGAGTAAGGTTGCACTGATCACAGCCTACAAGAGAGACCTTGTGAAACTGCCATTGGTCCCTATTCCTGACACTAACCCTCCCAAAGCCAATCCTGCGCATCCTCATGCAAGGCCCCTAGTCACAACGGAATTTACCATTACCTATGACCCGGCCTCATGTGCCCTTCAAGGAATTCAGAAGGACATGGCAGCTATTGTTTGGTCGCTCCAGACCAGCATCTGCCAGGCATATGCCGGGTCTAATCCTTCAGTGACCCTCCTTAGTGGTTGATGGAGCTCCCAATTGTCATCTAACTTTGTCCTCACTTTTGCTGGTAACCCATCCATCAACGAGATTTTCCACCTCTGCAGAACCCTCCTCAGCCCCTTCCAGCCTGGAGCTTCTTTAGTTCCCCAACAGGGGTTCACCCGTATAATCCTCCATTCTGTCCCTGTGGTTTGCACTAATGGCTTTCTCCCATCATCAGAGGAGCTCACGGCAGAGCTGGGACTCAACCCAGTCTGCCAGAACCTCCATATAATATCTCCCCCAAAGTGGATCTGCGCCTCCATTGAGCCGGAAAAGCACCACTCCTCGGTTCTCTTCACTATTGTTGACGAGTTGGGGGCAGCCCTTGCCCAAATCCTTCAGGACCCCCCATTCCTTTACGGCGCCCAGAGTGTCGCTGAGCTTTTTAACTCCCTCCCTTTAGCCTGTCAATGTGACCACTGCTTTTGTCTTGGCCACTCTGTTGAGTGCTGCTGGTTTTCAAAAAATACCATCATCTGCCCTTTGTGCGGAGGGTCCCACAAGGCCAAAGATCATGCACAAAGGTGCCCCACCATTAAGAACCATACTGGCATGTTCTGTAATTGCCCACCCTCATGCATCAACTGCTGCAGTGCCAAGCTCCTGGCAGTGGGACATGTTGCTTGCAATTTGTCATGCCCCCTTCGTAAGAAATATCGCCGGGCTGACAACCGTGCAGGTGAACCCTCAAAGGTAGAGTCTAACTGTTACAATCCACCCTATTTTTCACCTTCCTCGCACACCTCAGTATCCACCCCAAAACCCCCAACCAAACCACTACCAGTCCTACCACCATTGCCACCCAGTAACCCACCCAAAGATGCTACTACACACCCGCCTACACCAGTCAAACCACCAGTTGAGCCCCTCATCCCCATCCCATGGAACATCCATCGTCGGGAATACTCCTCAATGGAGATGTACCAAGAGCCACCCCCAGTAGAGAACCCACTGGAAGATCCAGATAGTCCCATGGAGGACACACCGCCTTTAGAGCCAGAACCAGTCACACACTATGAACCTGATGTACCTGGAGGACAGACACATACCTTATCCCCGGAAGAGTCCCCTATCGAACCCTGGCAAGCATACCTCACCCAGCCCAGCAGTCCTATATCCCGCAAACACTCCCTGTCACCCACAAGTCCCTCATCTGCGCCTATACACCAATGCACCAGTAGAGAAGGCAGCTATCAGTCAATCACGCCTGCTGCCTCGTCGCCTATGGCCAGCACCTCGCCCCAGAATCAGGGCCACCAGTCAACCTCCTCAGAAGAGTCCGCAGACAATCCCTCATCCACGCACAGCTCCACAGAAGACGTGGATAGCGACATGGCCCTTAATTGGGTTACCATCAAGTCTGACTACCATAAAGGGTAGCTGCTTACTTCAGACACCCATTAGACCGTAATGGATGCACAGCAATCAGATTGCCTTGGATCAATCTCAAATCTCATCGTCATTATCACATCATGACGATGCTTCCCTTCTCAGAATGACCCGTCATTACTAGTACCCGGTTAAGGATAGATAAGGCAATCCCCTGACATATGATTTCGCTCTCGCTTCATCCCCTTGTAACACTTATCCAGACCGCAGCACTTGGCTGCGGATATCATGACGATACAGATAGCTCTGTCACTACTAGTAGTACCTCTCCTAGTAGTCTTGGTCCGTGCGCGGACATGCCTGTATATAAGCGCTCAGTATTTCGACAGTCAAGCCTTAAGCTTGACTTGGTTTCCAATACAACCATTGTCAATCCCTTCATAGTCCCTCTACCGGTTTGCCCAGCACACTCTGAGTCGTCTCTAGCAGTACTAGAGAACTCTACTTGTTTATTCACTCGCCACCAGTACCAAGTCTTAGTACAAGTTGTACTATCAAGGCTCGTTGCAGCCTTAACACTAACTGCCAAACGGGGGTTGGGTCAACTACCCCACATGCCGTCATCCCCTCATCCCAACCAGATGGCAATGATGATGCTGGCCCTTCGGGGTTCCAGTGGCCGAGCGATAGGCCCGTCCCACCCGCCCTCATGTCATTCTTCGTGGCTCAGGAGAAATGGATGTCCATGGATTTCAACACCATGACAATCACTGAGCTCCTCAACCTCCCTGACCTAGCCAGGGCTGCCACAATCTCACACGGGATCAAGATCCCAAATATCATTCACACTAAGTCCTCGAACTTGATAGCTAATGAACAGGTTAAGTCTGTCCCCAATGTCTGAACGGCCCATTCAGATCACATCAATCAATATGAATCAACAAAGCACTCTCACCCATATCCTCTTACAAACATCTACCGCTGATATACTGCTTATTCAGGAACCCTGGATCGGGGCTGTTAACATGGCCTGATCAGATTCCGACCCTCTGGGAATGGCTATCCATGGCCCAACCAATAATAATATGTGGGAATGCTACCTACCTGTCTTTACAGACCCGGACTTGGTCCGTGTTGCTGTCTTTGTCAGATACGATCTTGCATGTACATTTGCTATCACTAATCTCATTTCTCACCTGGCGGCTTCTGTAGAATCTATGATCCTGGACTTTGCTTTCGAAGAGAAGACCCTACGCATCGTAAATGTTTACCATCATACGCACAACGACTCCCACCATAATCTTCTCCATCTTTTTGCATCACAATTTGATCCACTTATCCCTACGATCCTTATGGGCGACTTTAATACTCATTCCCATATCTGGTCCTTTCCGTACTCTACTATATCCCTGTGGGCAATGGAACTTGTAGACTGGTTCGACGACCAGGGCCTCAAGCTCCTGAATCCACCTTGCATTGCAACGTGGTCTAGCAGCAGGGAAGATTGGCGGCCATCGGTCCTTGATCTTGCCCTTATCAACAAGGCGGCAGCAATCTCTGGACAGATCTCCCCCCTCACTATCTCTCAGCACGACAGTGTCTCTTCAGATCACGCAGCGCTCTCCCTATTTTGGTACCCCATGGAGTCCATCGCTATGGCCCCTCCCCCCGAACTGTTGGGCTACGCAGTTGATGACCTCTTAATCAAGTCTTGGACCAAAGTATTCGGACCCCTCAATCCCCCACCCATATCAGATATCCCTTCCCTCATTGTGGCAGCAGCCTCCCTCTATCATGACATTGATCAGGCCAGTGCCAGTGTCTTCCATAAGCAGAAGTTCCCAGACCCCCGCAGTGTACAATGGTGGAACCAGGACTGTGCAATCACACTTACACTTGTATACTCATGTGAAGGACAACCTAAAAAGGAAGCAATTTGTCACCTTAGGAAAATGATCGCATCTTTGAAATGTCAATGGGCCCATGACTTCCTTCACCACACTACCTCCGACAACCTTTGGGAAGCCACTGCTTGGCACAAGGGACAATCAATCAAACAGATTCCCCCCATCCTCACCTTGGCTGGGAGCACCTCCCACATACCCCATAACATGAGTGAGGCGCTCTCCCAACGGTTTTTCACCACAGAAGGACCTCGGGTCTCCCCAGTCCAGCCGGACGACCCGACCCCCCTCACTGTTTGAGACTTCCCCAAAATCACACAGGAAGAGATTGCAGTTGTGCTTGCAAAAACCTCCAATAAGTCTGCACCGGGCTCTAGTGGCATCAACTACAAGCTTCTCAAGTGGGCTTTTGCATCCTGCCTGGACCAGTTCCTCAAGATATTCAATGCCACAATCTCGTTTGGTTACCACCCGTGGAAAGAAGCTATTGTGGTGGTTCTCCCAAAACCAAACAAGCCAGACTATAGTCTCCCTAAAGCATACTGCCCCATCTCCCTTTTGGAATGCTGTGGTAAGCTCCTCAAAAAGATTATTGCAAAGTGCATCCTGGTGGATGCTCATACACATAACATCCTCCCCCCTACCCAATTTGGGTCATGCGACTACCACAGCGCAGTCGATGCCACCATGTGCTTGGTACACAATGCCCAAGCCGCCGTAAAATCCAAACTTATTGCGTCAGTAATTCTCTTTGACATACAAGGGTTCTTCGACAATATCAACATTGAACGCATGGTCGCCATTCTCACCAACCTTGGATTTGCCCCATCGCTCTGTCTCTGGGTCCGCTCTTTCCTTTCTGATCGACAGGTCTGGCTATCCTTCAACGGTTTCAAATCTGACCCTATCCACATCAGTCACGGCATGCCGCAGGGCTCCCCCCTCTCCCCCATCTTATCTGCTCTGTTCACGTCACCTCTCCTCAAGCTTATTAACTCCACCTGGTCCAGATGTGGTCTAAATATGTTCGTAGATGACGGCGTGATCTTTGGATGCGGCCCGTCCCACAAAATATCTTCCAATCTGGTTCGGACTGGGTTTGACTTTATCCTCGAATGGCTATCACGTTCAGGACTCCAAGCTGACCCTGACAAGATGGAATTCATCACGTTCTATCCCAAGCGACCTGAATACCTTGTGGGACCTCCCATTATGGCCATCACAGTCGATGACCCCTTCGGACGGTACCCAGTCAAACATAGTGAGATAGTACATTATCTTGGCATTTTTATCCACCACAAATTCCAGTGGTCCCATCACATTAAAATCATGGCCAACCAGGTATGGTCCACAGTCCATGCACTTAGCATCCTAGGGAACTCAGTCCGTGGGCTGGACTATGCAAACTGGAGATGGGTATTCCATGCCCTCATTGTCCCTGTCCTGTCCTACAGCTTCCCCCTTTTCTCTTCGGACCCCCACATTAAAGGACTTACCAACACACTACAAATTGCCCAGAACGATGTGGTAAGAAAGATGAGCAGGTGTTTTAAGACAACGCCCATCACCCCCCTCCACTACATCATAGCAATCCCTCCCTTTTCCCACACCCTCAAAAAACTGACAACCACTTTCACCCTACATTTACAAAGACTCCCACCATCTTGCCTTTTACACACTCTACCTTATATTAACTCCAGCGCAGCCTGGCATCTCTCTCTCTCACCGGTCACACCCCTCACATGTGTTTTTCCTCATGCCTTCCCCCAATTTACATACCCTTCTCATCCCTCACAATCAAACTGGTCCCACCCCCAGGTACAAGACTACTGTACAATTCGACCCACTGTAGAAACAAAAAAATATACCAAAACCATAATCTCTCAGCCCCCTTGCGATACATTCCATGTTTTCATTAATCCACTGACAATCCCATCCCCTCCCTTTGCAGCAGCATTCCTGGTTTTCCGTGGGGAGAGGCTGGTGCATAGTGGCACGACGAAGGACTCATCCCGATCCCGTGCCCTCCTTAGCGCCCTTGCGGCTGGGCTTACATACAATTTCTACTCCAACCATATCTGCATCTTCCTTCTGGACTGCCTGCTTAGCAGTACCATTTTCTGCTTATCCAAACATATGGACTTTCACTTTCACACGCCATCACTGATCAGTTTTCTTCTTTTGTTTCTGCAAATGAGCTCCACTGTATTGACCTCTTTAGACACTCCATTAAGTGGTCTGGTTTACCGGGAAAGGCAGTTATGGATGACTTTACGGAACAGGAACAACAAGCCATCTTTCCCCTGCCCCCCACCCCCCTACTCACACCTAAGGAGCACCTCCTTCATGACCTCCAAGTGGAATACATAGCTACCAACCGCTCCGCCCGAGTATGGCAGTCAATCATCCTGCCGGATGGCAGGCCACCCCCCTTTTATATTGGTGCCCTCTCCCGGAAGGACCAGGGCACATCATCATCAGCAGTCCAACTTGCATGTGACCACGCTTTCACATCCACCTACTCCAGCGCTTTCCGGACAAATGCAGGTGACAACACCCTCTGCCCATGTAACTTTGACCAAACCCCTACCTCACGACATTCCTCACCGGATCGCCTCCCCAACTTTGACCAACTCATGGCAGAATTCCTCTCCACCTCACCCCAGACACATCTCCTACATTAGCAATGTCAGCAGCCTAGACCGAGACTTTTCCTGAACTTGACAGCTCACGTCTTGTTTCAGTGCCCCCTCCACTCCTCCCCCCATCACCATATCTTCAGAATATATGCCAATGAGGCCTATATCTTTGGCACTGAAGACAGAGGCCACAAACTCGGCGAGTTCCAATGCACCACCAACCGGCTCCTACGCCCCCTTCCCCCCCGACCAGACCCACCTTAACTGGTAAGTGCTGAGTTGACAGAAGGGCTCTGTCACTTTATATTTCCACAAACCTTTCAGTATATTTTGGCAAATGCCACCCCTTTGAATCTCCCTGTTCTTTACCCTCCTACTTCCTAAACTGTAGTCTACGATGAGTACCATCCAGCGCCTATACCATTCCTCTTGTAGCACCGTCCAATAGCCCAGGTTAAGGATGCTAAAATAGAATTAAAAAAAAAAAAAAAAAAAACACCAAAGGATGTCCGCACATTTGAAGATGTCATGGCTGAAATGTATGAGCAGGAGAAAGGAAGCAATGGCAATGACAACAATGACAAGGAGGAAGAGGAGGAGGACAAGGAGGACAAGGATGAGGAAGGTGAGGACAAGGATGACAAACTTGCCACAAGGCTTGATCTGATAAGGTCAATGCTGCAGAAGGTAAGTTTATGTCCTATAGACCCTAATTCTAACTCTTGGCTGACGAATGGTGAAATGCACGAAGCTGTGGAACATTGCATTCACAATGAAGAACTCAACAACCATCCTCTTGCTGGCCTGGAACAAGATCCTCCCCTGCCATGGCCTCTCTGTGTGTATGATGCTGTGGGATGTTTCAACATGCTGGAGTTTGCTATTTGATACTGTGTTGCCATTGATGCAATGACTGCAGTCTGTGAATTCGACCTTTGGAAATATGAACTGGGATTGGATGAATGGAAGATCGCTATGGAGCTTCGGGATGTTCTGAAGGTGAGCAATTCCCCTTCTCTTTGTTTTTGGCCATTCACATTATTTCATCTAGATTTTCAAAGATGCGACACTGTTCTTTTCTTGTGGCACCCCCAACCTTGCCACCATTGTCCCTGTGATGGATGTCATCAATAACTTCCTTACCACATCATCTGAGTTGCCACACAAGTATTCCCTTGCAATCTGTGCTGCGCTTACCATTGGGAAAAGGACACTGTTGAAATATTACAACAAACCTGGGGAATCAGAAGTATATTGTGTTGCGATGAGTACATTGGTCCCATTCTATGTTCAATATGTGTTTCTGACTGTAATACAAGTCCTTCACCCTTGCCACAAGTTGGAGTACTTTAGAAGACACAACTGGGATGAGCCTTCAATCAAGGCTGCATACAACATCGTTCAGGTTGAGTTCAACAGGTCGTATTGCAAGTCAGACATTGAGGGGGACAACAGCACAACCCCATCAAGTACTAATGTTATGGTGAGTCATTCATTCTCTTTCTAATACCTAAATGCTAATGTCTTTATGTATACAGACTGCCATTTCAACCGAACCAACAAACATATTTGACAGCATCATGGATATCTTGCCCACCTCAAACACAGATGAACTCCTATCTTGCAGCAGATGTTGAGGACATGAAAGATGGTCTGATGTGGTGGTATGAGCGGTGCATGTTGTTTCCACATTTATCATGCATGGCCCGTGATTATCTTTCCATTCCTGGTGAGCAGGTTGTCTCCTTTCATTTGTCCGACACACTGAAAGCTTTGATACTATAGCTTCAACTGTTGATGTCAAATGTGTCTTCAGCCATGGCCACCTTGTGCTCTCTCATATCTGTGGCCGCCTTGCTGTTCAATCCACATGTGCGTCCCTCTGTATTGGACTCTGGAGCTCCCAGGAGTTTTTGGGGAATGAGGAAATCATAGCTGCTCTTGGCCCAGACAATGACAAGGAGGAGGGTAAGCTCCCAATAGACTGGGATGCCATCCATGCATCATAGTTAGTCCCTCTGACTCCCTCATCTGTCCTTACAAAATGTAGGCATAGATTTTGTTAAATAAATGGTATGAACGTCGCTATAAATATTCAACCCGCGATGTCTACCCAGGCGGGTTTTCCTGACCCAACTGACCTGAGCGACCCTGACCCCAAACCTGAAAAACCCGTACCCTGGAGACTGGGTCAGGGTTTTGTTGGGTCGGGGTCGGGGTCGCTCTGAAACGACCTGAGGGTGACCTGTGCTGATCCCTAAGTGCGTTGCAAACCATTCATTCCTATTTCTCATCCCTGATACATATACCATAGCCATTCCCACCTGCAAAGGCCGTATTTTCTGCATTTGCAGTTTTGCTCTCTGTGAGTCTCACATCGTAGTCCCCATGCCCTTGTCCATGTGACGGTTGAATTTATTAGGTGGTAAAGGATGTTGGCACAAGCTATGATGCGCTTGTCAACTTGTTCAAGTCCATTGAGAGATTCCTCAGCAGACTCAACATTTATACAAGGATCCCTCTTATGCCAGCAGTATCCAACAATGTCATAAAAATCATGGTGGAAGTTCTCTCTACTCTTGCTATGGCAATGAGGCAGGTCAAGCAGGGACGATTGAGTATGTCTTGTCCTAGTTGATGTGTTCCTTTTACTCAACTCAGCAGAGAAATTCGTGAAGAAAATTCTTGGGGAGAATGAGATCAAGGCTGTCCTGCAGCGGCTAGACAGACTGACCTTGGATAAGGCTCGGGCCACCGGAGCACAGACCCTTTGAAGTTGTATGCAGACTCGTTCAACATAGGAGGGTTGTTGTAAGGTGGCGGAAGTACTTGACTGCCTTACCTCAAAATACATCACACACACAAAGGTTTACATGACATGTGAATGTCTGGGGATGCACCGGAGCCATGTATAATCATAAGGGAAAGAACTAAAACATAAGTAAGACAAAAGATCAAAGTGTTTGAGGGTAAAAGACCCTCAAACAAGTTGCATGTGAATGTCAGCTGAGATAAGGAAAAGATTGGGTTTAGTACCTAAAAGTAGATAGAACAGAATGTATATAAAGACTGTCTCTCCATGCTGGAGAGGCAGACACCCTTTTTACACATCTTTCGCAGAAATAAACTCCCCACATATTTGGGCTGGTTTAGTTTTGCGTGAAGCCCTTAAGAGGACTTGTCTTTTTATTCATACTAACACTCTTACACACTCAAAAGCACACTCATGTGCAAGCGTGTTACAATTTTTTAAACCTTTCAACTGAGGGTTTTTTATTTTGCAAAAGCATCCTATATTCATACAAAACAATGCTTGTGAAAACAAGTTAAAAAGACTATCATGTCTACTGGAGAGGGACCAGCGCGAAACACTTGTGCTCGAGCTGCATATCGTGATCAAATGTACACACATCGGAATACTCCTCCTTGAGAGGAAGTTCAAGTTACCAAACCAGCAGAAGCTCTGGCACAGCCTGATAGTCCACTCATCCGTGAAGACAGCCTCCTAACTTCAATTGCTGAAGCACCTACTAGTGTTGAATCAGAGCAAATTGAAGAGAGATCACTCACTGACAAAAACGCTTCAAGTGACCACGAAACCATTTGTGATATCCCGGAGGAAACTTACGAACCAGAACAGTCTTACACGACTGCACCCAGTCTTTCAGCGGATCCTGAGGGATTAGAATCGTTGACGCCTGTGGTCACAGTGGATAAGGGAAAGGGACACGCAGTTAGCACCCTGCCCCGAAGTGAAACTAATACTTCGTCCTGGGGCAGGAGGGATACACCTCCCCACCTGTCACATGGAAATGAAGAGTGGGCGCAGATTGATGATGTGCTAAAGAACTGGTCTGCAATGGCAGAAAAAAGCAAGGCAGATGCTATAAAACATAGACAGGAATTGATGGACATTCAGTCAAAAGTCACCAATTCATATCATCACGCATCTGATACTATCAATGCCATGCAAGGTATCCAAAAGATGTTTGATCAAATTTGCTCCAGATATGAAGGACAATGCAAGCCTTCCCCATCTCCTTGAGCCTTAGCTACCCAAGTCATATATGCAGAACATGGATCCACTGAAGGGACCACAGAATATGAGCATCGTTGAAGAGCACAAGCTAGATTCGAGCTCCCTCAATAGACTAGGGTTGAGGAGACTAAGAGTCACATTTAGTTGACCAATCTAAGAGTCCTAGAGAAACGGTCCACAGCACAAATGACATCAGAGGAGTGATTTGCTCTATCAATGGCAGGGTTTTGTGTTCGTGCTGCAGCAAAAAATAGATCATGAGCACAAACCACTGGTCCCCCTACCCAGATTCAAGGATCTGGAGGTGGGGATCCAGAGGGAAATCCCTCAGACTCTGGAAGTGATGACATACCAGCAAGCTCAATTGACTCGGGACCACAGTATCCTAGGGACAACGTCCCTCATACCACCAGAAGTCCCATTGCAGACTCGGCTGACCACTCCCAAGCGGCACAAAAAGTGCTGGAAAGAGATTATGCACATCGAGCACGTTCACAGTTGCAGCAGTTGGTTGGGCCGATATTGAGCTCAGGCCCTAGACAGGGGCAATCAGTGGCCCCAATCACTCAGTTAGCACCCACTCAGGGACAAGCAAATATGGATCATGAAACACTCATGATCGAATCCCTAAAAGAGCATATCAGGACATCATTGATAGGAGTCCCAGATAACCTCCCAGAGCTCAAGGAACTTTGCACTAAGATGCCTGACACTTATGAAGGCAAAGATGACTTTGATTGTCTTGAGAAGTGGCTCCATGGGTTACTAAGATTCATGAAAATCCATCGCCTGACAGGAGTGGACAAAGATATGGATCGAATCCTGGTGACGGTAATGACCCTGAGAGGAAGGGCCGAGCATTGGTTCAGCCAGGAAGTGGAACATCCAAGGCACATAATCTGTGACTGGACATTTGAGTCTATGGTAATCGCACTCTACCGCACCTTCATAGCCACTGCGACTTCACAAAAAGCTATGCAGCATTATATGAATATTAAATATACACAAGAAGTGGGTATCACCACATTCTATAGTGAGCTCCTACAATGGGCAGGCCAACTTGCAGAATATCCAGACGTATACTCCTTCAAAAGGAGGATATTCGGAAGCCTGCTGGGCAAGTTCCGTTGACATCTAGTGCTTTTCAAAAACATATCTCCTGAAATAAGCACGATCGATCAAATTGTGCAAGAAACACAACATCTTGAACAAACCCTGACAAGCTTGAAGGTCGGACGCAGTACTGATAGACAGCCAGTGCTAGCAGATGCTCAGAGCAGACTCCAGAGGTCCACTAGACCACGAGATGATCAATGCTATCAGCGTCCGTGTAACCCGATGGATAGACAACAACAGCGCAGGAATAGTTCCAGTACTGAGGTGCGAAACAAAAAATCTGCCTCAATGCAAGCCAGTGGGAACTGCAGAAAGAATGTGCCCCCAAATCTATCAGCTCCAAAGGGAGATACTTCCAAGATGACATGCTACAAGTGTGGCAAGCTGGGACATATAGCCACTGACCCCAAGTGCCCACAGTACAAGAAACCTGAGCGAAGGCAATTATATGCCACCCAGGTTGTAGACGATCGATCTGAAAATGAGCTGCATGACCAGGAGCAGACAGATTCACAAGGAAGCCAGTATGAGGCTCTGGTACCTGAGTCTGGGGAAAGTCAGGATGAAGGACCAAGCACACAGCTATATGAGGATGAATGTCCTGAGGGTTCGCAGTATGAGGACAAGAAGTCTTTGTCCAAGGAAAGTGATGACTCCTCATCACCTTCTGAAGATGACGAGCCCATTTACATTTGGGCTATGAACTATGAAGCAGGCCTGAGTATCAACCCAGCTCCCACACAATTCGAATACACAGATTGGCAGTCACATCGAGATATAATCAGATCTACCTATTAGAAATCTCCTTGGATGCCCGGAGCGATCTGGGAGTTCACCCTGCGCGATGGCATTGCGCATATCTGCGGATGTGGACTTTGCGTGAACTTCAAGGAGCATCTCCTAGTTGTAGGAGCTGTGGATACAGTAAACCCTTCGGAATCTTCTGCATGGAAGATCCAAGATAATTATGAAGAGGATCTTATCTGTCTTGGATGGGGTCTAGCCCATGAAGGGGGGCGCATTCCTCAGTCATCTGAAACGGCCACCTTATTAGCATTGCACCAGCGAAACCATCACTTGAATCATCAGTTACAAACACTGCGTACCCAAAATGAACACACAGTTCAACAGAACAATGAACTGATGCAAGAGCTCGAATTAGTTCATGCTTCCACTCAGCAGGGGGAATACTTGCCCCAGCCAGAAGCAAATGTAATAACATCTCTCTGTGAACAGATTGCTACTCTCAACGTCAGATTGGAAGTTCAGCGCCAACTAAAAGAGCGTGCAATGACAAAAACAAATGAACTCATCGAAGAACTCAAGGATGAATACTTAGATGTCACACTCCAAGGTAATGAGGTGGACTTTTGGCAAGGCCATTGCAAATATCTCAAAGAGAGATGCAACGAATTGGAAGAAAGACTAGGTGTGGACCGGCAATCCATCCCACCTTCATTTAGGAATGAGGACGCTCCTATGAGGTCAATGACCCCCAACTTCAATACCACTACAGACCAAGAATATTGGTCCAAAAGCTCATCCTTAGTTGTGCATGTTGGAGACGATGAGGATGAGCCAATCCCTGGCCTTGAGGAGGACACCGACAATGCCTACTTCAGGTGCTTCAGTCCAGTCGATACTGTTTTCATTGCAGCTGTGCGTGATGGTACAAACACACCACACGAACGTGAATTCAGATCGGCGCAGCGCTGCCATAATGCAAGTGGAGAACGCCCTCAAACAACAGGGAGCGACCGCCGCTGCATGGCAGCACTTGTAAAAGTAAATGGCCTCGAGGCCTATGCATTGCTAGATTCAGGAAGTACAACTGTATCCATCACACATGACTTTGCCTGTGTGGCAAAACTTAAAGTCATGCAATTAGAAAACCTAGTCCTGCTGCAATTGGGGACAGTTGGTAGTCAATCAATGATAAACTATGGGGCAAGGACATGCCTAGAACTAGGCCCCATAATAGATAGCGACGCATATTTAGATGTGGTCAATATCGATTGATATGATATGATAATTGGTACTCCATTCATGCAAAAACACAAACTTGTACTCAATTTCGACCACGACACTCTTAGTATTCGAGGCATACAGCTTACAATGATGACCTCTGGACAGGAAGATCTCATGCTGGCAAAGAAACGTGCACTGCAAGTTCGTGTGCCCCATTCAGAGGGGCAGCAGACATGCACTTCACATTGAAGATTGTCTGGTAACATGGCACCCTCGCATACAAACGCACACCGCAACCAGGGCAAACTTAGCTCTTCTCTTGAGGGGGGGGAGGGAATACAAGTCCAAGTCATGAATGCACCTGAATCACCCAAAAGTTCACGAGAATCAGAAAATAAGTTACAAGCCGTTCGCAAACAAATAATTGCAAAGTTTGCAGATATATTTGGAGGAGTGCCTTCAGAACTCCCCCCATTAAGAGAGATTAATCATCATATTCCTTTAATGGACGATGGAAAATGATATAATTATCATCTACCACGCTGCCCCGATGCAATGAAACCACAACTTATGGAGAAGTTGCAGCTGTATGTGGACTCAGGGTGGTGGGTTCCAAAGGTGGTACCACAGGCCGCCCCACTACTCTGCATACCTAAGAAGACAGGAAAGCTATGGACAGTAGTTGATTGTCGGCAGCATAATGATAACATGGCGAAGGATGTGACGCCTTTCCCTGACCAAGACCAAATCCGAATGGATGTAGCACAAGCGAAGTATCACTCAAAGAGAGGGACTTCCTTTTTTGGCAACCACCACCTCTGCAGCAAATTCTCGCCAAAGACAGTGGTAGCTTATCGTAGGATAGTCTTAAAAACACGCATCTCTCGCTTTAACAAAGCATCTTAAACCCTTGAAACACTCAACTAGACAGCCGGTAAACCGCTGACATGTCTAAGGTCCTGCCAAAAACGGGATTAAGCACCCCCAGACCACGCTCAGCAGGCGGTAAAACGCCCCAAACCCGGGCAACCATGGCAGCGCTAGCTGCAAACATCACAGTAGAGCAGCCGAATGCACCTACAGCCAACCTAGGCGAAGGTGCTGCCACCCCCATCAGCCCAGCAAAAGATCAACCAAATGGCACAGACATGTCACAATCGAGCGCTCTACGCCTCATAGCGGAAATGCTGGCTGCTATTTTACAGGGCAGCAAGCTCGACACCCTCACCAAACAAAGCGTGGTGAAGGTGATTAAAATCGCCAGAGAAGCAGAAACGAAAGAGCTAGACAGGGAGCTAAGCAGTGGAGAGATTGAGAAAGTGAGTGCTATATGCTTGGCCGTCCGGAGCGACCTTGTGGGCCTACACGACTCGCTCGACTTGAGGATCCGCGAAGTGCAGGAAGACTGTAAAAAAGTCCTGGAAAACACCAACAAAGTACTGTCCGGCGTCAAGGAGGCAAAAACCGACACCAAAGACCTAGCCAGCAAGGTTAACAAAGTGACGGACACCACAGACAAACTCGCTGCCGACACAAACTCATATCGGTCGGCGCTGCTATCCAAGCCTGTAGTATCGAACAAGACCGCCGCCGACCCCAGAGTCCTGAACGACATGGACCGGAAAGCGAAGCAAATCCTTGTGGACATTTACGATAAGGATGACGACAATGTCTTATCGAAGAGCCTAACATATATAGTAGAGAAAGCTAATGAGACAATAGCAGGGCTACAATGCGCCAGCAAACCAAAAGACATCAAAGTAGTCTTGGCTCTCAAAACACGCGGAAAAGCAGTGCTTCTTACACTGAACAGCAAAGAAGCAGTCACCTGGATCAGAGAACCACTCAACAAAACGGAATTCTCAAACGGCTTCTCCGCCGAATCACAAATCAGGGAGAGATCGTACAACCTGATAGCACCAAGGGTCCCCATCACCTTCGGCCCAAGCAATGAGAAGCACCTACGCAAGCTTGAGGAAACAAACTGCTTGGACAAACATACGATAAGGAGGGCAAAATGGATCAAACCAGTGGCAAGGAGGAGATCGGGTCAAGCAAACGCCTACACTATCTTAACCCTCTCATCAGTGAACACTGCTAATACCCTCATCAGAGACAGAGTCTATATCTGCGGCATCAAGATCAGGCCAACGAAGCAGAAGCAGGAACCCATTCAATGCATGAAGTGCAGAGAGTGGGGCCACTTCGCCTCAGAATGCCAATCGGAGAAGGACGTCTGCGGGAACTGTGGGGAGGAACACCGCACCACCGAATGCAAGAACAAGAGCAAGCTGTACTGCGTGGCCTGTGATGAAGTCACGCACGCCAGCTGGAGCAGAGCCTGCCTGGAATTCAATAGAAGATGTCAAATCCTCGACAGAAGAAACCCAGAGAACGCGATGCCCTACTTCCCCACGGAGCACGATTGGACTCTAATGGTCAGACCCGGCAGCATACCCCTAGAGGACAGGTTTCCAGCAAGATTCACTGTCAACGCGTTACCCACAATGGGCAGCTGGCAGCAGGTCCCCAGGACGCGCCAGCAGCACAGGGGGCAAAGATACAATGCAAAGGACAGAAACGGATGCGACAACCCGAACCGGATCCAGATCCCACCCAACCACGAAAGGGAGGAAGGCGAACTCCCCGTCAGCGGCGCAGGATGGTATATGGGCCCGAACGTAGGAGGATTTACCACAGATGAGACAACACCCTACAACCCGTCAGGATGGGATTGAAAGACCACATCAATATCTGGCAGCAAAACGTGAACAAATCGCCCACATGCCAGCATGACCTGCTAAGTAGCAACAAATTAACGTCCATGAACATTGACATATAAGCGATTCAGGAACCAGCAATGATCAATAAAAGCCGCTCAATAGCTTCCAAGGAGTGGATATCAGTTTACCCCACGACACACACAACTAATCCTGAGAAAACCAGATCGCTCACTCTAGTGCGAGCACAGATCAGCACGGACAGCTGGAATCAACTCGACTTCCCATCAAGCGATGTCACGGTGGTCCAACTCAGCGGTACGTGGGGTAAACTAACGATATTCAACATCTATAACGAAGGTGAGTGCAACAACACTATCAACCTACTAACGAAATACCAAAAGGACAACCACCGGAGCCTGGAAAGCAGCTGTGTCAGCGCTGCACACCAAATCTGGCTAGGGGATTTCAACAGACACCACCCCTACTGGGATGATCCCAGAGACTCAAGACTGTTCACCAATGCTGCCATGGGGGCAGCCGAGGCTCTGATAGAAGCAGTAGCTGATGCGGGCCTAGATATGGCCCTACCCGGCGGTATCCCGACTCACTGTCACAACGTCACAAAACGCTGGAGCAGGCTCGACCACGTATTCATCACCGAAATGTCCACCGGTGCAGTGATCGCATGTAACGCACTGACCGATCACAGGGGAATCAATACCGACCATGTTCCAATACTAACGGAACTGAATCTGGGAATAGCCATCAGCGAGGTGAAACCGATTCCCAATTTCAGAGACGTTGACTGGGAGGAATTCCATAAGACACTTGCAAATCACCTGGGTCCAGATCAGCCAGAGGAGCAGATCACAAGCCAAAGGCAACTGGATGAAAGGTGTAGCAGTATTACGAAGGCCATCCAAAACGCGATCCGCGAACAGGTCCCAATCACAGTAATCACCCCCAAATCGAAACGTTGGTGGACCAAGGAGCTAACACAGACACATAAGAGTGTCAACAAGTTAGGTAGGCAATCATACCTCTTTCGCGACGAACCTGAGCATGCGGTGCACAACCAGCACAAGGAAGCGAAGAAAAGCTACGAAGGCAACCTCGAATACAATAGGAAACACCACTGGAGGGATTGGCTCGAAAAAGCAGACGAGCCAGACATCTGGATGGCTAACTGATACGTGACAACGTCAGCAACAGATGGCAGCAAGGACAGAATTCCAGTGTTGAAGATCATAGTGGACAGGCAGGAGATCTCAGCGCAGACCAACAGTGAAAAGGGCGATGTGCTTGCCAAAGGCTTCTTCCCACCGAAGCCGGCGGTAAGCACAGTGCCACCTAACGCTGAATACCCTCCCCAGTGCCAGGCAGACGTCAGGATCACGGCGGACCAGCTCCAAAAGCAGCTCTGCAAACTGAAGCCATACAAGGCCCCAGGGCCAGACAGCATACCAAACATAGTGTTAACGAAATGCGCAGAATTACTGACTGCCAGACTGCTAAGCATCTTTGTCGCTATGTTCGAGCGCACGCTGATGTACAAGCCCTGGAAAACATTCACGACGGTAGTGCTGAGGAAACCGGGCAAGCCCAGATACGACATTCCCAAGGCATACCGGCCAATAGCCCTCCTCAACACGATGTGGAAGGTACTCACCACGATAGTCGCGGATCAGCTCACCTTCGTAACAGAGAAGCATCAGCTCCTCCCAGCGAACCACTTCGGAGGCAGGCCAGGACGCACGACCACGGACGCTATGCACCTACTAGCTAACACAATCAAAGCGTCCTGGAGAGCGGGTAAGGTCACGTCGGCTCTGTTCCTAGACATAGAAGGTGCGTTTCCCAACGCTGTACTGTCACGCTTAGAACACAACCTGCGCAAACGTCAAGTCCCCAGTAAAATTGTCAAATTCATCCGCAAAATGCTGCGCAGAAGGGTCACCACCCTAAAATTCGACGGTTACACGTCGGAACCCATAAACATTGACAACAGTATAGGCCAAGGCGATCCACTCTCCATGGGTATGTATCAATATTACAACGCAGACCTCATAGACATTCCGAGCGAGCCAGAAGAATCCGCGATGGCCTATGTAGACGACAGCGTCATGATAGCCATCGCGAAGTCCTTCCCGGAGGCACACGAAAAGCTACTAAGCATGATGACAAGGGCAGGGGGAGTCATCGACTGGTCAACCCTTCACAACTCCCCCCTCAAGTACTCCAAACTCGCGTTAGTAGATTTCGCCCATGGTCAAAGCACAAAGAGAAGATCCCCGCTACACCTCCCGCAAATTGTTATCCAGCCTGCAAAAAGTACCAGATACCTCGGGGTGGTCTTCAACCAGAACCTCAACTGGAAAGAACAGCACGCCCGTGCGATAGAAAAGGGAACGAAATGGGCAATGCAAATCAGGAGATTAGCCAGGCCCACATGGGGACTAACACTGGGAAACGCCAGACGGTTATACATCAGCATCGCAATCCCAAGGATACTGTATGCGATCGATGTCTGGTGTGTGCCACCATACGCCAACAGCAAACATCAAAGAGGAACGGTCAAGGTCATCAGGAAGATAACGACCATACAAAGAGTAGGTGCGTTAGCGATCACAGGTGGCCTACGCACATCTGCAACAGATGCCCTTGACGCCGCGGCGTATCTCCTCCTGGCACCGTTACTAGCAGACAAAGCATGCCACAGAGCGGCGCTATGTCTGACAACGCTCCCAAAAGAACACCCGCTACATAGGATAGCCAACAACAAGACAACAGGTAAGATCAAACACCACAAATCACCCATGAGCAGTTTACTGGCAGCGTACAAAGTAGACCCGAAGAAAACGGAGAAAATCCCGACAGCAGTGAGGGACCCGACACTCCAGGGCGAGCTCCCCTTCGAGACCAGCATAGCTGAGTGCAGGGAAGAATCCGTCAAAGAAGCCGAACGCGCAGACGAAGAGGTTCAGGTATTCACAGACAGATCAGCCCTAAATGGCATGGTAGGAGCGGCCACCATCCTAACAAGGGAGGGCAACCCCCCGCGCGTGCTCCACCTGACCCTAGGTCCTGAAGAAAAACACACTGTGCATGAGGCGGAACTGGCCGGGATCCTCCTTGGGATGCACCTCATCAGCACCGAAAGCCATGGCAGCACGACCTTCGTGATGGGAGTGGACAACCAGGCAGCGATCAGTGCCTTCCACTCCAGCTTAAGGAACCCGGCTCACCACCTTGCAAGAGAAATCTTGAAGGTAGCAAACAGGGTGCAAAAGAGAAGGCAGAGAGGTAAATACAAGCTGACCATTCGCTGGACGGCTGGACACAAAGGAATCCAAGGAAACAAGGATGCAGACCACAAAGCAAAAAGAGCAGCAGAGGGAAAAACATCAGACAAGCAGACCCTACCTCTGTACCTCAGAAAACCTTTGCTAACCAACCCCGCAGCAGTCAAAAGAGGCTTCCACGAAGATTTGATAAAGAAATGGAAGAGCGAATGGGAAGCCTCTGTAAGAGGACAGAGAGCAGCGCACATTGACGCAACAACACCATCCAAAAAGTTCCTCAGAACTGTCAGCCAAACCGAACTCAGCCGTGTCGACGCAAGTCAAATAGCACAGTTCAGGTTAGGGCACGCACCCGTAAACCAATACCTCAAGCGCATGAAAAGGGTCGATAGTGCCAGATGCCCAGCGTGCAGAGACAAAGAAGAATCACCAGAGCACTTCATGCTCCGCTGTCCGTCATACACACATGAAAGATGGGCACTCACATAGCAGGCCAGCAAGCTCCATAGGCCCTTGACAATGGAATTGCTACTAGGAGCACAGGAGATGGCAAGGACATTAGCCAAGTACATCAGAGCCACCAACCGGTTCGAGAAATCAAGCCCGAGAGTTCAGACATAATCCACATAATGCCACTGACACCTACCCCCCCACATCTTTCCCCCTCATAACGTTGTAGTGCGTGCCAGTCCTGCACAAGCGCTCCTTCCACAACCTGACTCTAGTGAGCAGGCGACCCACAGGCGATCTCAGCGAACGTCACCACTACAACCACTCCCATATCAGGGAGACGTTCCCACCGAGTACCGACCGATCTCCTGGCGCGTCAACGCTGCGCTCGCCAATCACTACCAGTTCACATTACGCAATGATGGCCTCAGTGCTATGGGGGCAGAAAGCCGAATTGTTATAACTCTTGTACATACATACACAGCGCAGCCTGTAATACTTTCTAGAAGTGCCACATGGGGCTCCACTCCCCAAGACGCACAGTAATTGATTCAAAAAAAAAAAAAAAAAAAAAAAAAAAACACAAAAAATGA
>Ga0307510_10000481_pt1 | contig 39201 bp, 36 predicted proteins | sample 12_EM_MG_FD_207224 | JGI IMG/M metagenome (GOLD analysis project Ga0307510, IMG submission 207224) | Populus trichocarpa ectomycorrhiza microbial communities from riparian zone in the Pacific Northwest, United States - 12_EM | ecosystem: Host-associated > Plants > Roots > Unclassified | place...
ATATACTCTTTAACAAATCAAACCCCATAAAACTAGTCATGGGCTCAAATGAGTCACATGCGTGAAACTCATGACTCATAATATGAGTCATGTGCAAAAGTCATTATATCATATGACTCACAATCGTGAGTCATCAAAACATTCAACCAAAAATAATATAAGGATGACTCGCTATTGAGTAGTCAGGTGAAATACTATAAGTCAACTAACTTCATAGTGTGAAATGATAACATACCTATGACTAATAACTATTAGTCATGTAAAATCTGCCTTGCTTAGTCATGATTTATGACACAGTGACTTATATGCGTAATCTGATAGATTTCAAGATGAAATCAACAACGAGTTCTTAGAGTTTAAAGAGTCATGGAGATGAGTCATCAGAGTTAGAGTATAATGAAGATCAGATATAAATAGTGGCCGAGATACCGTCAGAGAGGAGATCATCACACTACCATCTTACTACTTTCCTGTTTACAAGAATTGGAAACTACTTTATTCATACTTACTCTTTATTGCCTTTCACACATGATTGATCTGGAAACGAACACAAGTTTATCAAGTACAACATTAACAAGAACTACAAAGTAGTACACAGCATATTATTATTATCTCAGAGGACAACAATTCCTACTGGGTCTAACCATGATATGGTTGGGGATAACTAGTTCAAGATATTGTCAGTTAGAATACTAATATCAAGACAGTTCAGATAGGATTGTTTTAATTCCCTTCATCAGAACTACTCACACCAGATGGCCATTATATACACAAAAAAGAATGTTTTATTATATACAGGATGTATAAATACCAAAGGTATTGCCCTAAAGTTTATAAAATGGCCTGGAAGCGCTTGCAGCAGGATTGTATTATCCTGTTCAAATATTGATCCAGTCTGAAAAGTCCATGAAGTGCAGCTGGCTTATATCTTGAGTATTATGTGCATAACTGGCTTAAACTTGAGAAGTGTTCACTATCAAAGAAATCTCATTTGCTGATAATAGCCAACTGGCATAAACAATTGCATTTGAAAGCATAAAGTTCAAATCTGTGATACTCAATCATTTTACCACCCTTGATGATTGTGTCAACCAACTTAAACTTTAATATAATTAGAGTCTTAAGCTGATTACTATTGAATAATATTTTATACATTTTAGCTACAACTGTGGGGCTGTAGATAGACTATTATTTAGTGATAGATATACATACCTTGGTCCTATTTAAAATAATAGATAGAAAACAGAATGATATTAAACTATCTAGAATAAAGGTATAGTAAAAAGTATTGAATAAGCCAATAAAAAAGGGCAATATCATTTTGTAGTCCTAGTAAGCCATCAGGGTTGGTATTTATAAACTCAAAAAGTACTAGACTTGGACACTAGTACTCTTAGTTCATCTGGTACCTATTTAGAAATAAAGACTTTTTGTGCGACATTTAGGGATAAGAATATGCAAGCTGTTGTTCTGTAACTACCATTGAAGATGCCAGAGGAGGTTGATAAGTAAGATGGAGATCATCACTGGTGATAAAGTAAACATCAATAGGTATAACAATCCTACTAGTCAAAGCAAGCCATATCGCTATTCCCGAGCAGAGTCGGGAAAGGATTGCACACCTCTGGGGTCATCTTTCTGGCCGGCGCATTGGGGCAGTGTGTGACGGGGGGAGGTGAGAGCCAGGCTGCCAGCTTCCTGATTGGGAATTTTCTTTTCTAAAGAATGCTTATTCAAGTTAAGGTTATTCCTATGGTAGGGCCGTGTGGGGATTTGCTTTTCTAAAAGATGCTTATGGGAGGGGGACAGGGGCTCCAGGTTTCCGATTGGGAGTTGGTTCTTCTAGAGGACACAAGCGGAGGGGGTTATACGCGGTCTGGTCAGTGTAGCATTCGGTTGGGCTCGGTACCCGACACTCGACCCAATTGTGGCTGTGGTGGCTGGTAGTGGGATACCAGCATGGTTTTACCCTTGTTAATCCGCTGGCATCATCATATTGGCCAAACTGTGGGGATAAGTTACCCCGCCATTCATACAAGTAAACCGGGATTCACAAAATATAGGGCTAGAAACTCCTGCATATCACAAAATCACCACTACCATTTCCCGACACTCGTCTGGGACAGGTACGGATGGAGTAGTCCAGGGCCGGTATTGGATAGTGATGGGCCAGCGTGCTTTGCCAGGATCTTGTCCGACTCCGATAACCAGGGGATCCTTAACTAGGACTAGGAACCTAATGAGAATTATGATAAGAGTGGGTGATCCTCTACACATTAATGAGAGGAAATAGTGTTGCTCCCAGTTCTCCTAAAGATATTGGGGCTCAGAAGTAAGGCCAAAATTTTGGGGTAACTAGGGGAAAGGCTTGGACATGGTAATTACTGTTAGCTTTCCTTATGAAAAAGGTTAATAGGTATTTGCTGAGCCTTTAACCTTCGGTGAGGCCCCCTGTTGGCAAATTAACATGTAATTGATAACTCGTAGTGAGCAACTGTGTGTTCTCGCTACGCAGATCACTGGCCATAAAGTAGAAGGCGTGTCCAAAACAAGTTAGCAGAAAGGAGCAGCATGCGTGCGAACATACAGAAAGACTCTTGCGTGAGAACTTTTGCCGGAGTAACAGCTTCCTGGGTGGAGAGGTGTGGGGGCTCTGCAACACAGCCGTAACCGGGTAAGGAAGGATGGCACGACATGAGAAAGGAGAGCGCCATTCCCCGGGAGAGGAGTATTAGGCAAGAGGGTGTGGGCGCTTGCTGTCATGCACGGGATTAGCTAGCTTTATGGCTATCAGGCTTCACAAGCTTAATCAGTGGAAAAAATTTGAGCGATTTAGATCTTTAGGGCTACAAAATTTGACAAATATGGTCCCGAAAATTTTGAGAATTTACCATGGATGGGACGTTGGTTTGTCTTTGCATACAATCACAGCTTGCCATAAATTAGTAGTTTCAGAACTGAAGGTTTCCAAAATACCTACTATTTCTGGACCTCCCAAACAAGCTCATTCTCAGGGTATACTCACACTTATCTATTAGAGACTCCGGTTTGTTGAAAGAACCAACTACTACCATACGGTCCTTCTGCTAGCACAGACCTCCCGCATATCGGCTAAATATCTCGCGCCATCCCTTAAACCGTTTTCAAGCACTCGCACTAAGTGCGGATACACCTGGTTGTGGAAGCGATCGGTGGTGAACTAACTGAAGAGAGCAAAGTTAGGATAATTGTGACAGCTATGATGTAAGTATTATGATGAACGTAAAGGGTGCTAAGATAATTCAGCCCCCTTCAAACACTAGCCTATTTGGATAATAGTGATATGAAAAACTGTGAGGTGTAGGGCTCAGAATAGTGCTAAATGAGTACCGCTCAGCATGGCCATGATGGAAAGCAGGTTGTCTGCGTAGATTTGCTCCCAACTATGTACATGTCTAAGTACTTTTAATTTATCTTGGGGTGTTGTCTATCATTACTTTTCCTGTATCAAGCGTCCTATTAGTGCCACGCTAAAGGTGAGTGAACAATCGTACAGGTTAAGGGATGCTTGGGTGCGCACAGTAGAAAATGTGTCGCAGGAATCCAAGCAAGAGAATGCGGCGATTGTCCAAAATCACGTATACAGAAGAATTCCAGATTGTACAGAGGGTAGCAGAAGGCTAGTAAGCGATAAGCGACGTACCTATGACAGAAACCCCAGCAACCCGACGGCTGATTCTGCTAGGCTGATAAACCGTATTCCTGCCGGCTCCCGCAATGGATTTTCCGAGACCTGCTCTTGCAACTGGAGTGGGTAGGGCTGCCTAGATCAGCTCCAATCACTCCAATCAGGCTTGATCTCAACGGGAATGTGGGGCTAATTTACTGGCACGGCTATCTGCCCTCTGGCCCTTAGGTTGCGCAATCCCAGCTACCGCCCCCGAAAAGGAATAGTGCTTTCCGGAAGGGGTAGGATTCCGGAAGCTTGGTTGGCTGGATCTCATTAACCGATATTCCTCGCTTTGTTAACTTACAAGTACAAGAACACCTCTAAATATATTATGATTTAGTAAGGTGATTGGGTTGAGATCGCTGCGGTAGATGTTTTTGTAGCGAGTTTTGAGGGCACCTTGACATCTAAATCGTTTTAGCCGAGACACTTGCGCACGTGGTTATTGTCGACCGTATACCATATAATCTGGCAAGGGTCGGACTGGAGCTAAAGCGAAACTAAGGCAATCGAGCCAACAGGAGGGCGCGAAGAAGGCGAATTCGCCACAGTTTAAACATATAGACCACGGTGGTTGGAAAGGTTCAAGAAAATCCTCAGTAGCGTCAATCCGACTTTTGCCAGATTGTACGGGTAGCTGCACCTCGCTGCTCCGGACGGCCAAAATCCAAAGAATCTCTCTGGTACAGCGGGCGATCCGGGGTAACGGATCAGGTTTTAGCGCAGAGGAACTTGGAACGCGTAGGAGTTCATAACGGGGTAGTGAGGTATGATATCTGGATTATCGAGATCTGTGATAGCGGGGTGTGAGTACTTTTTCTGGGCGGCCTTAGGGTTCGTGTCGATCTTGGCTATGGTTGTGCTAGCCCGGCCTTGCGGCATGAAAAGACTAGATACTTCCTGGGTGCGGTACGGTACAAAGGTCAGGACTTATTAACTGAAACGGGCGGGTATATATTTGACCAGTTAACCTTAAACAACTATTTCATGACCTGCCGGATGTTAGGGTGAGTTGCAGGAGTCATTGGCGATTGCTCTTGGAGGTTCTTGTAGCGAGGGATAGTGTACCGGTGGAAATGTTGCTCAGTGACGGGGGGTTGAGATCGGGGATGGTGAACGACTGAGCGGACCGTTGTTCCATGCAGCTTTGGAGAGGCGATAAGGTGTTGTGTCTCCCCCGGTAGAAAATAATATCACTAGCGAGAGATTTGATGCCTAGGAGGGGGTTCTTGTATTATTTAGTAGTGAGAAAGGATTACGAGGAGGGCGCCCGTATTTCACTTGATGCTGAGGGAATATGGACCACTTACATGAGTTCAAACGATTTCACGCCTTTACACTCCGCGATTGATGCCGGGCCTATAAGTGGATCCAAAAGGGTTTGATATTGATAGGAGCTTCTTCCCTGTGGGAGATGATGTTGTGCCCGCGTACTCTGCTACGTGTAATGGAGATACTCTAACCCCCATCACCTGCCGGGGAATAGCAGGTTCGTGGATAAAGTCACTTTTCTGCATTGGTTGTAATTGAAGTTGAGTCTATAGAGAATGCATGAGTACTTCTTAAAGAAAGCAGGGTTGATATTCAGACCAAGAATTCCTATGCCGCCGCAGCGCGGCACCTTGCGGGGAGAAGGGGACTTTGGTGCCGGTATTGCGGAATCCATAACATGATCCTCATGATGACCCGCTCTTACTAAGTTAGTCGTAATCCACGTGGGATTGTTGCAAGAGTATTTCAATTTTAGAGATATTGACTAAACGTTCATTGAGCATATCCTTAATACTATTCAGATGACAGGTTCAGGTGTTTGAATTGGGGGGGTTTTGAGAGTAATGCACAGGAAGATTTTTTACTATTCCAGGGAGATATATATGATGGCAGTGGCTTTATTTGGGTCGGAATTTACGGGTTGGAGGTGGGAGGCACATGATGTTATTGGCATAGGTGGGCTTTGCAAGGTGATGTATTGGATATGGGCAGTACTGTATTGGGGGTTGTGGGTAAGTCTGGCGAACGTTCGCAGAATTTCTATGTAAATGGCAGCAAGACTTCGCCGTACTTTTGCTCACACCCTAATACTGTGAAAGAACCTGGCAAAAGGGGTATACCCTAACAAACATAGACATTCGACTTTACAACAACCACTCCACCATAGAATGAATCCAAGGAGAGAGGAGCTCTGGAGTGTACTAAGGTATCACGATGAGAGAGTGATGTGGTTTTTTGAGAGGTGGTTTCTATTGTTTGGGGGGTGGAGAATGTGAGAGCTTAGGCGGGTTGTGCCGAGCAGGGTGGGCGGTATGTTTCTTTCGTTATTAAGAAAACTACTATTATGAGTTTGAATGAACCTTGTGAGAAATGATTGGATGGCGGAAGTAAATGGTGAATAAACGTTAAAATTTAATGCCATATAAACGAAACCCCCGAACTATACCCTGCCCCACATTAGCCCGGCAGATTTTTGCCTTATACAGAACCCCTTCTATTCTTCCGTAGCCCTTCGCTCTGTATTGCGTGTTACCCCGGGGGTGGATAAGGGACCCCGCTCTTGGTTGGCCTATGCTCAAAATTTTGGGAGGTCAGCTGACCGACGCAGTTGATGATAACGACCGGGCTAATCATCACACATTAGCTACTACCCAACAAAGGTGTCTTGAAGGGTTTTTGTAGGCAAGCTATTACCGAAGTTCTTGATGTTTGGTAGGTAACTATGAGGCTATTAGCATTTGTATAAGAAAATATTAAGGTAACGAGAACCCTGGACAAGATAGCATCGGGCCAGATAAACGTACAGCAGGCTGTGTTGGCTCCCAGAACCTCAAATTGGGGAATAATTGAAGTAGCCCCACGATAACTGTAATTATTGTGAGGGCGATTGTGAAGATTTCCCCGGTTCGGAATTCGTTTGCTTGTGGTTCGGCCATCAATAATTTAATTTTTTTGCCACAATATTTGTATGGATCCGCTTTCAACTTCGGAGCAGATCGGGCGTATGTTGCGTCGAGGAAATTGGGGACATATTTATAATAATAATTATAGGGTCAACTGGCTTCTTCACAACAGTGCCGGTGGCGAACTTATGGTTGGCAGCTCAGGGCTCTGCGCCGGAGCAGCAAAGACTTGGTCAAGTCCTGCAACATGGAAAAAATCAAAAAAAAAAGCAACCTGTAATCCTGTGCAGATTGTGGTTCGGTTGGCTGAAATTACGTGCGTGTAACCTAGGTTACCGTATGCGGGACTGTCATAACCAGGCGCTGACCTTTTGGTCGGAATGAAGGGTTGGTTGAGCTTTTGGGACGGTGCGGGGTTAGATGCGCGCCGGAGTGGTCTGGAGGAAAGACTTTGTTCTAGGAAGTGGCGGAGAAGGCTAAGGAGCCAATAAGGAGGCTTCGACAGATATCAGTTATCAACAAACCCTGCACTGTGCTGGGGTACTGCTAACAGTGCCAAGGTTACCGTCACTTCGAAAGACGCCGAGCGGCCTTCGAGGAAGTCGGCACCCTCAAAGGGTGCCTCAACGCAATTTTCACGCCCGATTGGCAAGGCTCCTTTTAGTTACAGTAATAATAAAATTTATTGCACTAATCTAAACTAAAGTCTAACTATGATCATACACGAAAAAAACAAAAGCCGCAAAAGAGAGAGAAAAAAGGAAGACTTATTTTCGAAGACTTAAAACAATGTATGAGAAAGTTGGAAGGACATTTAAAGCATCAGAGAATGTTTAGTAGTGGTTCGTAATTCTTAAATTCACATAACTTGAAACTTGCGCTGGGCTGTTACTTGCCTTGAGCTGTGAGGCGCTCTTAGGGAGTGACGGCTTCTTCGAAGGTAGCTTGGCGGCTTTCGAAGTGAAGGTAACCTTGGCACGGTTAGTACAGTAATCTATGAAGCAGAAGAAACTACAAGGCCCCAACTATCACAGATGAAAACTGCAGACAGAAAAAAGTCACACAATTCACAATCAATTCGGGTCACCTAAGCTAATTCGCAAACCTTCATGGAAGAAAGCCCCAAAACAAGAGGGAAGAAGAAAGAAAAAATCAAAGCGAAGACAAAGTCCAACCTATCCCAGTTGTCCGACTATCTATGCATAGGAGATCATCGGTCTATATACTAGTAACTAACCCATAGCACACATGACAACCACCGGCACCCTATCCTCTCGTGGTTCGCTGTCCCAATTTTCTTCCGTCAGTTGACGATCCAAACCTTTTCCCCGTTGACCGTTGTGGTGGAAAGAAACTACTCGTGTTTCTGCGGTCAGAACAGGTCACGTGATTGAGTGGTGGCGATAAAGGGGAGTGTGTTTAATTAACCACGTGACCTGTTCCCGCCGCAGAAACACGAGTACCTGGACTTTACGATACCGTAATGAGCATGGCACATTCGGCTCCAAATAAAGATAAGAACCGCCTATTTCTTCTTGCTGGTCGGGCTATCATCAACAGTTATTCAAGGTCTGCTGAATAGCTCCTAATTAGCTAAAAATATTCTAGTGAAGCAAAGGTGAAATTTATCTGCAACAGTACGGTCACGGAGACTGCTTGGTCAGCAACTCCCCTCATTTTACACCCAGAATGGGCGTTTCGCTTCACAAAATCTCAGTTTTGTTGATAGCGATTTTTTTTATAAAAAACCTGCGAGAGCCTTTAGAGTGATCTAGATATTATTATTTGTGAGTGGCTCTATTAGCTAATGCCCATGGTGCAATGCCAGAGAGAATCCGAGAGGGCAAAAGGTACCTCTAATTTTATATGGGTTTGTTTCCCAGACAAAAAGTGCAACAATAACCAATCTGGATCCCAGGCTCTCAGCCCTTAAATTATGTAGGAAATTCAACTCTAACGTGGTGGGGTTCATTATTCTAGTTCTTATTCCCGGGTAACAAAAAATTTACCCGTTACAGTACAGATCCCCACTTCTTCGCTCGACTGCGACTACTGTATTAATAAGCAAGGAACACCCCAATAGGTGGTAGCAGAAGACAGGGCTGGCATTTTTGGGCCATAGGAAGGCCGGACGGAAAGGGGGGGGGGGGGGTTTTTGGAAAAAAAAAGGAAGTGAGGAACATTCGAGCACTGTTTAGTATGGGTACTCAGATATGTACAGGTAGCAATATATTTTCTAATCCCAGTGTTCGGGCACTTGCCATCTGTGCAGGTAGTAGCACTGGCGGTTTCGTCGTCTCTGATGGAGACTATATTTCCTGGCTTGGGAGTTTTGAAGCTGGTTTTCTTGGGGGAGAACTACGCCCCAATGGTGATAGCGAGATTTCCACCGACCCCTGGCTCCCCTCCTCCCCTTTACCCCCCTCTTGGGGGTCCAAAAGCGTTAGCACACCTTTCAGTAGTTCGGGTACTGAATTATAAAAGCCCGGGTGGGGAAGAAAAAAATCGGAGAACCATTTCCAGTCCGAGACAAATCTCCATGGAGACAGGGGCTATGCTTTCCAAATTTTTCGTCCCTACCCGGGTGCAAATACTGTGGTGGTAGAAGCAAGCCGGCGATCCTGTGCATCCTTGCACCTGCTTGGAGGAGAGCAACACCATATCAACAGGGAGGAGTTGCCAGCACCCAACTATTGGTTACTAAGGAGCACAGTACTTACACTTGATTAGACGGGTGCTCTACACGTGATATGGTTACACCGCGAAGTATAGTAGTCCGAAATTTCCTCCTCTGGAAGTGGGGGGGAAAACGCACCAAAAATCTGCCCCCCCCAAGACAAAACAAGAAGAAAGAAACACCAGACCTTACTAAGATAGGCAACTCCAACGTCCTAGCCTAAGGATCGTTTATTCGAGTTCTTACGGTAGCCCAACATGGAAAACTACAGGACCCGGAATTTTCGCTCTAGCCTATTGGTACACGAGCGCAGTGCGGTCTTCGGCGGGGGTATGAAGAAAATACATGGGTGACGAACAGGGATCGGTAGGAGTGTTCAAACCTGCCAACTGCGAATTTACGTTCAAAACTCCATTAAAAAAAAAGGAGCTTGATAGTGGAGGCCGGAGGAGAAAAAAGGGGGCTAGCTCATCTTCTGAAGCCTAGTTAAAGGTCGGCGTTTTCAATGGCAAGCTCTGTTTTCTGCCGCATATTTAAGGATATTACTGCTCTTCGACGGGAATCTTGGAGCATTCTGAAAATTCATATTTTATCTTTCAATATCCTTACCATATCTATTGCAAAGTTACCGAGAGTATCTCATATAACTCCTGGATATTCTTAAGGACATGTCTTCCATCAATGCCATTCTCTTCTATACCCTCAAGAATGCCCGTGGACATACACAAGATTCTATTCCTTCCTCTCTATGTTCCTCTTCGATGAAATCTGCAAAGGATAGGCCCAGGAGTGCTGAAATTCCAGGCAGCTTGGGTGTGATTTGCCTGAGTATTATGGAAATGGTTTGGTCAACTGCTTGGCGCGGGGGCAGGGGGGTTGAATTATATTAAATTTTATGAGGGTATAATTGAGTTGATGAGGAGAAATAAAACAAAGAATAAATACTTGAGTACAACCGCCAACTGTGGGAAAATCTGTGCGCTCGGAGTTGAGTTCACTAGTTCGTTCAGTTGATGGATTCTATTGGTCAGCTTACTCTTAGTTCTTCAGCACACGAAATGGCGAAAACTTCAACCTTGGATCTATAGTTATAAGCTTTAAATACCTTTAGTCGCGGGTTTTTTTTATACCCTACAATACTTTGACAAATTAGCTTCTTTGCTTACAAATTACCCTCTTTCATCGCCATCTGGTTTTCATCGCATCAGTTGAAGACCACGGAGAGACACTTTTGTTGTGCTTGGCTGCACCCCTCTATGTTCTTCACTTCCGCTACATATTGATCTCCGAGGATGCCAACTGTTATCCCCTAGCTGCTGAGATAGTCTTGTAAAAAACCTCTAATCTAATAGTAATTAGGACAAAACTTAATATAGCTAGTCAGTGGCGAAGCTAGTAGGTAGTTGAATTGAATTTGGAGCCTTGTTTGCCGTGCATTGGTAGTATTTACTGTATGTCCTAAAGTTGGATCACTCGCGAATAGGGAGAGGAATGTAGTTGGCATTGATTTAGTTTTCTCCTGATCAGTGTTCGCAACGGGGCAGTCCGTCCGTCCTGGGCCAGGACGAGGACGGACGACATTGTATCGTCCCCCGTCGTCCCCCGTCGTCCCCCGTCGTCCCCCGTCGTCCCCCGTCGTCCCCCACCGTCTTCCGCGGTTTTCCGATGTTTTCCGCTGTTTTCCACCGTCCCCTGCCGTCCCCTGGCAGAAGTTGTCTCAGGTCGTGGGGCTCGTCGTCCTTGCTAATGAGGACCGTCCTGGGAATTCAAGGACGAGGACGGACTACATTTTGCCGTCCCGTCTCGTCCGGGGTCTTGGCAGTCCCCCCGCCGGGCCCTACGGGGGCCCCGGATGGCTGAGAACACTGCTCCTGATATCCTAGATTCCAACTCGTAGTGTTAGAGTGCAATGGCTGAAATGTCTTTAGTGGAGTGCTAAGGATGCTTCCATAGGGGAGGCTGAACACTCTAAATGCGATTTTGGAGTCTGGTTCAGGGACTGTTTTCCCCTTGATATTCCTTGATCATGTGAAGTTTTCTAAGCATGCCTAGTGGAAGTTGTGGTCGATTGTGTGGGGTGGTAGAAGCTTGGAGATACTAGGGCTCTCGGTGAGTTGATGACTTTGCAACTGACGATCATGGAGAGGATTAATATTTGAGGTTGTGTGTCTGCTTATTATATTAAATTTAGTTCTGGACATTAATGTATGAGGGACTTTTTGCTTGACACGTTTAGGGGAGAAGGGTATGGTTTAATAGAGCGAAAAATTATCAGATATCAGTCAAACAGGGATTACCACCCTTACTCCTGATACTACTCTTATACCTGCTGCTGAGAAAGCGACACTCTCCTAAGCCAAAATAGAAACCTGAGTGAAGGAAAAATACTCTACTCTATATCAAAGAGCGGGGTCATGAAGTATCACTCGGTGGGTTACAGGAGTAGTTGTGGTGTCAGTCGACAAATCTCTGCCCCCCACCTAAAGCTCATGCAAGGTCTGGGCATATCAAACTATCAGCATTCGAGAAAGCCTTCAGTGGAAATAATTCACCGGTAACTCCCTTCGAGATTTCCTACAAGAATCCAATGATTTTAGTTCTATTCAGCCACATTCGGATGTGACGCTTAGGAAGAGTCTACAGCACCCATGATCCCAACTCCAACCAGGACAGCAAGTTCCTGTATGACCTTAGGCGAAAGCGAAAACCACAGATTCAAAGAGTTGTGTTGAAGGAGATGATATTATGCATCCGGAAGAAGAAGCTGTTCCCAATTTAGAAATTTCGGAGAAAGTTGGTTGCACGGGGTCTGTTGGTTGTATGGAACTGTCAGGAGGGGCTACCGTAAAGTGAATTAATTGATTGTTAATGGATAATGAAATAGCGAATACGGGAACTATATTAATTCAGAATGGCAGAGAGCACCGAACACCGTGACGTCCAGATACGGAACACGGCCGGGGCGCCCGGTAAATAAAGCCACACGCTTCTTTGGTAAGGGTTATACTTCCGAATCCATCACTAGATGGATCTGGTATGAAGGAGAATCGCTCCACCTAAGACTTTAGCAAGGACGATCCATCGGCTACGGGAACCCTGTTCCGGGCGTCGTGAAAAACTGCGGTCAGCTCTCGTCCTGGAAACCTCAGGACGGGGTCATTTCTAGAGATCTCAGGGGCTACAATGCAAAACCAAGTGGCGTAGGGAACAATGGGGGGCCGCCTGGTAAAATATTTTCCTCCAGGGAGAGGCGGAGACATACGTAAAAAGAGAATAAAAGAAGTGGTTATTCCATTATAAACACTGGAGGGAATGAGCCCTTATATGGATAGTGTCCCTTCTAATATCCCATGATTGCTAGGAGTCGAAAATACATCGGAAATACGGTAGAGCCTGAAAATAATCTTGAGGCACGAAACCCGTCGCCATTATCCCTGATCACCTCTCGTGCGCAGGGATATACTATAAAGAAAGTCTTTCACACGATTAACAATCATGATGCCACAACCCCCACAATCCGTGGTAACCGCCAAGTTGCATTTCCGTCTCCGTCTCCATCAATCCCAACCTGAGTTATGACAAAGGAGGCAACAGTGAGTGAAAAGGAAGAACACCAAAAACAAAAGAAACAGTACGGTAGTAAATATAATACTGACGTGTGAAAAGAAAAAGCACAAAAACGGTCGGAAACAAGTGGGTGATTTTTATCGGCTTTCAGGGCAAGGGAATGTGGGGGACTGTATAGCGGGGGTGGCTAGTATGAGACGTTTCTTCCGGGGGACGGTAGGGCTTTCTTTGCGGGGAGTAGTGCAAGTTTGGATTAGGACCGGGCGAACGGACTGTCTCGTTGAGAGCACAGATCCTGGGAGAGTAGTCCTAGAAGCTCGAAGGATTACCGGGGCACCTCCGGCGTGGACTCGGTCGAAAGTTCCTCTCAAATGGAACCCCCAGCTATTAACGGCAAAGGGAGTGGTGCAAATGTCGGACCCGAATGGGAGATGGTTTGAGTCTGGCGGAAAAAGGTGTGTACTCCGATGAACGGAGACATTCAACTTGACAACAACCACTCCACCATATAATAAAGCTAACAAGATAAGAACTCTAGATAGTACTAGGGTGTCACAATAAGAAAGTGATAGTGCATTTCGAGAGGAGGCTTCGGTTGTCTTAGGGGTGGGTAACGTGGTAGTTGGTTGTGTCTAGCCAGGTGGGTAGGGGAGCCGGTACATTGATCTGTCACTAAGACCTGATCGTAATAGGTGCGGATGAAGTTCCCAAGGCTTGGATGAACTCAAGTGTATTTTGGCTATGAGGCAGGGATGCCTGAGCTAGAAATGACTTTTGTCGGTTTTGGTATAATGAGACAAAAAAATAAAGAAGAAAAGGGTTCCTCAAATATAACAGGGAGGGGCAATATGGAGTAAGGTAACGATGTGATTTTTCATGATGGAACCGAGGGGGGGGAAATGTAAATGTCAGGATAAATGAAACTCTTGAATAATGCCAGGCCTCTCAATACACCCTCTGGCTCTGTCCCTTACGCGGTATCCCCTCTATGCTTCCGTGACCCTTCGATCCATATTCCTTCTGACACGGGGAGTGGGAAACGGGGCCCTGCTCTAAGTCGACCTCGTGTTCCGGATTTTGAAAGTTTAGCTGGCCGATGCAGTTGACGACAAAGACTGGGCTGATCATTACAAATTAGTCACTGTCCAAGCAAAGGAGTCTTGAAAAGCTGTTGTGGGCAGATCGTTACCGAAGGTCTTGATGCTTGGTGGGTAGCTATCAGGCGGTTAGCATTTGAATAAGAGATACTTAAGAAAACAACGGTCTTAAGCAAGGTAGGTTCGGACTAGGCTAACGTACAATAGGTTGTGTGGGCTCCCAGAACCTCCAGTTGGGAAATAATTGGAGCAGGCCGACAATTGCTGTGATTATCGCGAAGGCGATTGTGATGATTTCCCCGGTTCGGAATTCGTTTGCTTGTGGTTCGGTCATTGATAAAGGTTTTTTTTGCTTGGTACGATGCGTGTATGGTGCAGTGCTGTGAATTTTGATGCCGGTAGGGCTATAGGCTACCTACGGTAAGGGAGTCGGGTTATCTTTATTTATGTCAAGCTGGGTTAAGATACGTTAGTTTGCTTGGTCCTTGTGTACAAGTACGTGATGTGGCTATAGTGCCAGGCAGTTGTCCAACCCAGCAGACCAGAACAGGGGTGGGTTTCCCGGCAAACCACACAGACGGTTTTCGCTCTTGTATAAGTTCGCTTTGATACTCGTAATGTCGAAGCAGTCCTAAGAAGGGCTACCATTACACACACCATTTGGCTCCCCTCCTTGGGTGCGAGTGGGACGCAATAGCAGCACTTTTTTATTTTAAAAAGATAAAATGCTTCGATATTATTGGTAGAGGAAATGGTAGGTGGGCAGTCAGGCAGAAAGAAACGGGGCGTGGCCCGCAAGAGGGCAGAAAAGCTCTGATTGGTGTCGGAAGGAGGGGAGATGGGCTCATCGTTCCCCACGCCATCACTGCACAGATCGCTAACCCGAATCTGGGATTATCACGGGGTGGTAGGAGAGGTAACTGAGGGTTGGGCTCTTATGATTGGCTACTTGACCCTGGTGCGAGCAAGGGCCCCATCACCTGCACTCATTAGATGATGCTATTACAGTGCTCGAGTAGCATGGGAAATTTCCTCGGGCGATTGGGTTAGCAGCCGTGTCCTGCGCTGGTTGGGTGAAGTCTGAGGGTCTGCCAACACATCCTCAACCAGGCAACCAGGAAGCCAACCCACCCGTTGGGGGAAATAGACGGGAGGCCAGAGGAGCTCAGTCAAGATAACGTCGAGTGCAGCGCACTATCGGTCTTCTTTAGTAGTGACTGGGCCTGCCGCATTGACTAGTCCTGGCTATGGGTAGGGTTAACCACTAGCGGTCGGTGGAAAGAAGGGAGCGGTGGTAGGTTTAGCGGTCGGGTTTTTCTTGGCAAACCCACAAAACTTCGGTGTTTTTGTGAGAAAGGTTGGAATGGGTGTCCCGAACGGAAAAAGGATTCGATTTTCGCACCTAATTTTGTGCTTCAAGGCTCAATTTCCAATCTCCTGGTTCATCATCCTTCTGTAAGTCCCATAGCCAAATGCTAAAGTTGCTAAGTTTCCCCCGGCTTTAGCTTTTGAAGTCCTAGCCATATTCTTATTGCAATGACTGACCCCTGCGATGGTGGGTCCTATTCACTGGTATTAGCAATACTGTTAAAAATCTCAAACTAAACCTACCGTGGGCTGACGCTGCTATTTCTGCTGATAATCTGATAGTGGATTCCGGGAGACTTTGCAGTGCATTGCTACTGTTCGTCATTGTCTTGGCTGTGGTGAGCCGGCCGATAGCATCTCCTCGAGCACCCGAGCGCTGCGCAAAGGAGGCAGAAATGTAGGCGGTCAAAGGGAGCGTGCGCAGGTGCGAAGGCAATCCTGCGCATTGCGCACGTCTTCCACCTCCGCACCGGGTTGCCCCGCACACCGACTGGGTGTGTGGGGCCCCGAGAAATTCGGTAGCTGTCTGAGTGCGGAGGTGGGTACGAGTACTTCTACTTGTATCCCGGTGAACTTGGCATGCGGATAAGCGAGAACTCTAGCCAATCAAATCATGGATATCGGTTTTCAGGTATGTTTTCATTCCATCAACTTAATACTCGAGTACAAGCGATTCAAACGCTTGCTTGCACGTAAAGAGCTGAACGGTGAGACCACCCTACTCAAGGTGGTAAAAGAAATCATAGCGAGGGTTTCAATCGAAAATAATTAGATACTAATGTGCTCGAGTACCGGTAGCATTTCAACACTTGGGGGTTCATGGTAACGGGTAAGTGTTATAATTGATCACGCCTAGAGCTTGGCTATATACTCTGAATGGTATGTATCTAGGGACCGAACTGGACCTTGATGTCTAAAACTGACCTCCCGAGTCTTGGGCACTGCTGTGAAGGCCAGCCGCAGTTTTGGACTTCATGTTTCAAATTTTCCTCACTGGTACTCGAGCGGATGTAGGCTGCCTGCTAACGCACTATCACTCGGGGGGCAGTAAAAATTGGAAAACCATTTTCCTTAATCCCATTCTGGCACAAGTCTCTATGGAGGCGTTGGTTATGTTTTCCGATTCTTGATGACCCCTCCGAGTATTGCACAGCCTCGACTGAGGGTGCGGCGAAATTGGACGGGTGAAGAACCGGGATCGGTATCATAACTGGGGAATTTTTGTTCCCTTACTTTGACGAATTCACCTTCTTCTGGCCAAATACCCCCCCCCTCCCCACCCCTGTTTATCCGTCTTTTACGAGTACGGCACGGTGCTGTGCTTGATAGTACTGTGCCTATAGCTATCATGTGCCCCTTCCCCTAATGGGCCGCCAGTGCGTCATCGGACGATCCCTGTTTTCGTTTTGAGTCGGCTTTGCAGATGATGAACGGGTTGCCCTGCCCCGGGGCTGGTGGGGGTCAAAAGGGCGTTTTAAGGGGAGGTATCTAAGGGAGGGGGTGGAATGGTTTTTCAAAGAGTCCTACGAAGATCACAATTTCATCCGTTTGAGTAATCGGGCTGCCCTGAAGGCCATCAGTCTCATGACACTTTGTCGATTCTTGTTGCCGTGCGTTGGCCCCTCATTGATTAAAGTAGTGGTGCAACGGCTGATTTACCATACTCCATATCGAATTAGGACTGGAGGCAGGGATCTGCCGAAATTTTCAACCACGGGATTTTGCGCAGGCTTCGGTGATGCCAACGGGGTGGCATTTCATAGCACTTCGCTTCGGGAACGGGAGGTTTGAAAACATTTGAGAATCAGAATTGCCAGTCTTGAATTCGAGAACTTAAGAACGGCTTGGCAAAGGGAGTTGGAAATCTTGTGATTAGTGTTTGGAGTGGAGGAGGCTGTAGGGTACTAGTACCGTAATACATCCTCCGACCATATTCAGCGGGGATTGAGGGCACATCGCTAGTGGGGCCTCTCAGGGAAACTTTTTTTCAAAGCACACTTCTAGTGACTGACCTGCCGTCGATACTCGAGCACTCGAGCACTCGTGCAAGGATGAGCTATCCCTGTTGAATAATGGTGGGTGCAAGAATGCATTCGAGGAGTAAGCACGTATGCACCTCGAAGGATTCGGTAGGCTTGGGCCTTATTTTTCCCAATTCCTGGAACAACAGGACAGGTGCTCGGGGGATGTTTTCTCTCAGTTAATTTAGGTTAACCCGCGAACTTATCCCTGTCTGGTACCAAACCTTTCCACCTGTGTTTTGTACCTGTCAGATGGGAAAGTAGATTTGACTTACTGGATAGGTTGGGAGCCACTAAACCCTCTAATTAGAACCCTAGAACCCATTACCACAATGTTTTTTTATTATTATTATTACTGGAAGCTGTATTGCCAGAACTAGGATAATCATTCTTGATGCTACCATAATACTGGTATTCTGACATTGGGGTTTGGTGCCTTTTCATCCTTTATTTGTTTCCGGAAGCACCCCTCTTGCGGGGGGGGAGAGATTTTAGGCTCCCTGTACCGGTACCTTGCGAGTACATGGTCAATTTATTCCTATTCTTGGTGTACGATAATGTGGGTTGGCGGAAATCAGAGACATTGTTGTTTCCTGTCCTGCGGGTAGTTCCGTTGTGGGGTGGCTGTACAGTACTAGTACCGCCCCCAGCTTCGGTGTGCTGTGTTTACTTATTCTCCTTGGCCTGGCGGAACGGTTTCCCGCCACAAACTGTTTTTCTTTCTTTCTGATGGGATGCCTTCTCTGTGTGAAGGCAAACGATGAAGGGGTATCCGGTACCAGGGTACGATAATAGTTAAAATGGATTGGGGGTGGGTTGGGAGGAAATAGGGTTGAAGCGAAACAATGCTGTATCTGAGGTGCGCTGTGGGAGCTGACTGGAGTGAGCAAATGTTTTTATCACGGCACGACTTTCTTTAACAAGAGGAGGAGGGCTGAGAGAATTGCGGAACTGCTGGTGAGTGGTTATCTTCAGGATTGGAGAGGTGATGATGGATGAAGGTCTGACTTAGAACTTCGCTTCCCCGCCCCTTTAGTTTTAGATTTACTATTTGTAGGCGCAGGGCACTATACTCGTAACTGAACGACGTTTGCGATCACGACCAGTATTGCATGGTACAGAGATCTGGGAAAGAAGATGGATTCTGGTAGGATGCGATAGCGCTTGTATTCAAAAACGTCATTCAATCGTGAGCAGAGGAGCAAATTTGCATTATGGCTTCTAGAGCTATGATACTTCTGTAGATATCCACATTTTAACAACTGAGTCGGACTTGGTGCATATGAAAAAAAGCGATGGAGTTCCTGCTGTGTATTGACTGTACCGGTGGTAACTAGCTTTCTTCTATGTCCGATTAAGCGATATAGACAGTACTTGGCAATTAAAAAAAGTCTCAAGACACTTTTGTGCCTTGAGAAGTACTAATCAATGCAGAGCGTCTGGAGACATTTATAAATGGGCAAGTACAGAGATGGTCATCTTCCCGGCAGGGAAAAGGTTTCCTGTACAGCCTGCTGGAGATACGTGTAATAGGAAAGGGCACTTTTAGGGCAAGCCGACCACAGTAGTCCCAACGCAATGGACTCCCAACCATAATCTACATACTGCTGGAGGATGTCAGTGTGCCTTTCCCTTTCTGCGTTCTGTTTTGAATGTTTGAGGTCTAATGCAATCTAATCTGGCTCCGTCTGTAGATGCCGCGGGGCGGCTGAACCGGGAGAGAGTCTCCTGGTGAGGGCCCTGTAAGTTACCATAGCAGACTCCAAGGGATACAATTATCTGGTAGCGAGAACCTGGAAATTTGGACCTGAATATAGTGCAGATTTGGCATACAAAATTTTTGATTCTCGTGTTAGGGTGGGGTACTTTATGTAACTTATACCTAGCTATTTGAACATGAAACTTTTGGGGAGAATTCGGACTCTGAAACCAAAGCAGCCAGCAAAGTTGTATTATATGCACCGGAAGAAGATAGGAACTGGCTAGGCCATATCTCAGGGTAATTCTATGATCCTCCTATAGAAATAGACTGAGTATATAACAAAAAAAAACAAAAGAAAAGTAGAAACTGGGGTTGTGGTACTCGAGGGATTTCACGAGGGATAACTTAGGGTGCCGGTACTATTTAGTGATGGGCACGATCATGATGGAGCATATAATTGGGGGTATGCTTGATCATGATCTGATCGAGGGGACCCCATGATCGAATGATCGATGAAAATGGGGGACCCTGATCGAGTGATCGATCATGGCCACTGCTCCAGCATGATCGAGTATGATCCATCCGGTGCCCACCAGGAACGAAACATTCACCCAACAGGGATTATGAGGATTCACACTCGTGTTATAACAAAAACAGAAGATCCCTACCCTATCGTCCACCTAGTGTACCATGGTAATTCGTGGCAAATGCAGAGTCATTGGACGGGTGTCGACTGCTTACTTATATAAGTTGAATAAAATTATTGAAAGTCATTGGTAGCATCTACTAGCTGCCATAGACCCGAAAGGATGGGAGAGGTGACATTATGAGAACCTTAGTAGTTAGGATGGAGTTATTCAATAATAAAATTTAACTATAACGGTAAAGGATGACACCCATCAGCCATCTGATAAACTGTATTCAATTATAATAGTAAGGGGTAAAAGTTAAAGCACTAACGGCATAGGGTCTGGCCGAAATAATTGATATCTAGTGTGCGGGTAGACCCCTCTATATAAGTTGGTACTATCACCCCATCACAAAGGTTAGTAGAGTGATCAGTCATGATTCAAGATGCTCGAGTCGATGATAGTCGAGCATGATCGAGCAGACTATAGTCGAGCAAAACTCGATCATGATCTGATCGTGTCCATCACTAGTACTATTGCAGGTTAGTTAGCCATGGGCTACAAGATTGAGGTATCTACTGTGAAGAGGAAACCAAAGATGTTCTATCAGTAGCCTGTTGTCATTTAGTGGGTAATGGGGGCATCGGGTGGTCTTGTTGAACATATGGGCTGTGAATGTAATAGCATACCGTAAGGATTTTACGCAGTGGAGTGAACCCGCTTAAGCGGAGATGAAGAACATGATTGATTGCATAGCTCGATGGAAAGGAAAGACTTGAGGAAAGTTGTGTACAGGAAGAAAAGTGTAAAGCGAGGGAAAGGAAGGAGTAAGGAGAAACAAGGGGGGTGAAAACATTTCAATACTCTGCGCGGGCTTTAACTAGCGCGTACGTATACCTCAGCGGCATTAGAGTGCTACCATTAAACTTTCATTTCCAGCGGGTCTCATTATTTTCGGTTTTGAGTGATGGTTGGTGACGAGGAGATTTGTGAAGAAAGGGGGGAAATAGCATCATATGTGCAAACGCGGAAGGGGATTTGACACAGTTTCGGACGTCTCGGCTTCGGGTTCAATTGTTCGAGTTCTTACGGTAGAGCAAAACAGGTTTGCCGCAGACAATCGCCCAAGTGACCCTGCCCCCCATCAACCGATATGAAAGTGGTGGGCCTCCACAATTATAGCCCGGCTACCGTTTATCCTACTAGCAGATCCAGTGCCTATACGATTGTCTGCCCCAACATCGACTAAAAATAGGAATTCACAGTTAAATGATAGTAACATGAGTAGTTTCAGTAAGCAGATATCGAAAAAAGGCAGGGACAGATGCATTCATTCTGACTACGGATGACGGGGTGTGTACCATTCACACTTTGACAAGGGAGCCCGTCTTTCATACAGAAAGTGCAAGTTCTAAGAGAGACTTGATTTAAGTATGTAGGGACTTTGTGCAAGGGGTTCGTAGAGACATGGTGGTGGTGATTGATGCTTTGTGCTCTATTTTAGAGGTAAGGACCTTGTTGTATCAGTTGTTGCTCTGTGGAAAAACTTAGGCACAATTGTTCTCAGGTGTGATTGAGCCCCATATATCACCCTGCAGTTTTTATTGTCCTTTGATAGGAAACTATACCTTATTCCCCTCACTTTTTATACATTTTTTTTAATAAACTCTATTCTAAGTACCAGAAAAACCCAAACCATCATCTTCCACTTCTCCTCCACTCCAAGAAAGCCAATCTGTGTCACTCTATTTATTCTTATCATCAGCGATGCTCTTGCTTACACCTTCTCCTTCCCCTACTCCACTCGGCTCCACTGTGCAACCTGCCTGCTAAAGCACCTCCAAGTTATAACCACTCTTGCCTTCCTTTTAAGTACCTAATCCTGACTGCTGACCCTCTTTTTAAGGTTTGCACCAGTTTACTGAAGGTGTAACTGGCCCCTTCACTTCTACTACCTATATACATCTACTTCAATATTCTTTTCCCAACATTTACATATGAGTATAGGAAAAAGATGTTCACATTCCTGATGCTACTTCGGTATATATCGGCAAAAAAAGATTCCTACATGCATACCACACTTTGATTCCTGTACCAAGTGGTATTTCAAGGAAGCATTATGCCTCGAATATATTAAAAGATATTAGGTATTCATTGGGATGTCAGAGGACCCAGGGGAAAGTATGGTTGAGTTCTGATTCGGGTCCTACCACTCGGGTCAAGATATGCATAACAGATAATATGGGTATTTGTAACAGGTTTATTCCTGTCTAACGAAAATACAGTAGAACTGGGGAAAGAGCTGCTAGGGCTGATGCTAAGTGAGGCTTCATGTGACGTGTAGCTAAAGAGATCATAGTTGAAGGACAAATTGGACTCAGGAATCACTGTGTAACTAACTGTATTATTCAACTAAAGGTCTGTCAAAGTCTGCTGTCACCTGCTAGCCAGGAGACTGATTTAAATACAAAACCTAATAGAGATAGCCTTCCTGCAATGAGGATCGTTACTAATAGTTGGGTACACACCAGAATGCTATAACCTGCAAGAACAAAGAGTCATAGCTCAGCCTCCACTACTATTACATGACCATTCCATACCAGGAATTCTAAATGTCAACTTCCTGCAAACCAAACTAAATATAGCATATGATAGCATAGCCTATCTGTCTCAGAAACAGTGGTAAAGGTGAATTGAAATAAACCAAATATAAATCAAACTAATCATAGGAGATCCTGCAATGCCGCCCCTGTGTAGTATTACCAGGACATGTACACATGCTACAGTATTGTACTAACTACATAATTCCGGGGTTACTGATCAGCTGTCTTGCACTGTCTGCAGTGTCATGCTATCTCCAGTCAGACTACTCTTCCCATGAGTTTTTCCATTATGGACCTTCTACTTCAGAGTTTTCCCATTCTCCACAGTGGCACAGTTGAGTTCCCTGGGGGACTTTGTTCATCTGAGGGCGCCTGTATGTGAGAGTACAATGGTGCCGAGACTTTTAGCACTTACTCAAATCACATTTTACTTTTGTGCTTAGATCTTTTCCAATAGTAACTGTTAGACAAGTTAGAAAAAGACTCTCAAACGACCCAATAGGATTCTGCAAAGCCTTGTTTAATTGGTAAGTAGTGCCAAGATTTTCAGACACACCACCCATTCCCCAGGCCATTTGTGTCTCTGAAACGCCCCTTCCAATCCTTTTTCCATTGTAAGGTTCTTCTTTTAACATAGATACTTGTATTTTATGTAATATCTCAAACTACAGATATCCAATCAAGTCAGGAATATCACTGTTGGATTCTCCCCATTGGGACCAGGTATTTGAGCCATTAAATATCCCATGGGCACTATTTTCAAGGTCTGTTCTTTGCATCTTTACATTAGTGCAGAATTTTGAATTTGTAACTTCTTAATGTGATTACTTAGGCTACAGGTATGCTATCTAGATGGATACCTGAGGGGCATTTCCCTCATTGAGAGCATTCATTTGAGCCATTAAACATTGTATTTGTACCATTTTCAAGGTCTCTTTTGTACAATTTTACACTGGAGTGGATTTTTGAATTACTGACTATATGATATTACACCTTTAGCTACAATGATGCTATCATTAAGTTGATTCCTAGGCTATACTTCCCTTTTTAAGAGCATCTTTCAAGTACTTAATAGTCCTATTATATGTTTTTTCAAGGTCACTTCTTTACACTTTTATACTTGGGCAAAATGTTGAACCTCTCTCTTATTCGTACGTTTTCCTAGGCTAAAGGCAGGCAATGGCAAAGGAGATACCTGGGTTAATCTCCCCTGATTGAGAGTATTCATTTGAGCTGTTAAACATCCCATTTGCACTGTTTCCAAGATAACTTCTTTACACTCCCACAATTCACCTAAAAGATACTAGAAGGATATCGGAGCATTCAACCGAGTCACCCACTCATGCACGATGTGAGAAGGAGAAGACCTTTTGAGAATCACTAAAGCGGTGGAGAAATGCCTGGTTTGGAGCTAATTGATTGCATAATGTATTTTTAGAAAAACAAAAACTTGAAGTAGAAAAAACTGGTTATTAATGAGAAAAGTAGCTAAAAAAAACAAAAAAAGAAAAAAGAAAAGGAAAAGAGAAGCAAAAAAGAAGCAAAAAAAATCCCCATCAACCTCTACATCTATAGCTAAAAATTAAAAATTAAAAATCCCAGCTACTCTCATCTTATCCGTGCGTCTAGAGGTCTTTTACTCCTGCCAGGGCCAGTTGGCACTTTCTTGAAAGCTCAAGTACCAGGCCCCTGAGGGCAAAGTGTCTGGGTAATGGGATACTTGAGACCCCTTCAAGATGTTCTCCAGGCTTAATCTCAATTGTACTTCCTGGCATTAAAGTGCCACCCCTATATTATGTGGAAAGTGGTACCTTTATTGATTGTATCAACTCTGGTATTGCTAGCCCTCTTGGGTAGTTCACTAGAAGTAGTCATTTGCTCGCGTGGTAGTTGCACACTGAGATCGGCACTTGGTCAAGAGTATGTGGGGTCAGTGATATCGTGCCCTTGTCAAACATCGCATGGATGGAATTATCAAGGGCAATTAAGTTGCCCAAATTATTGATGTTTTTAGAGAGGTCATTGAACATTTGATTTGTTACTGGCTGCCCATAAAACACTTCTAACATTTTGCAAATATCAAACTGTCTACACCCCTGACTATTTCCCAACCAATATGGGATAATATGGGCTACTTCAATTGCGAACTCCTGTGTGCCGCGCCCAGTTATTTGACATTGGTCCTCATCATGTCTAAGGCAAGTGAAAGTTGTGGACTGGTTAAAGGATTGTATTTTTGTTGCGCTATCAGGGGTTAAAGCAGGACTTGAGTCTAGATCCAGAGTAGATTGGTGGAGTATGTGTGGGAGGGTTGAGGTAGAACTTGAAGGTGGGTTTGGGGTAGTGCTGGTAGGGATCGTGTCTTTGAAAGCTGGGCCAGTGGAGGATGAGTAATCAGCTCCAGAGGCTCTTAGTATTCTCCTAGTGCCAGTACAGTAGTGTGGTTTCTTTGAGGAAGCAGAGCCTGGAGTGGCTGCCAGTATGGGCTCAGATTCTTTGGATCCATGCTTTTGTTTGAAAAAACTATTAAGGCCTGACTCAATCACATTCAGATTGGTAATCCACCGATTCACGATAGTAGTGGTTGTATTATCGTCCATGCCATACAGGCTCTGGAGCTCATATTCGAGTTCCTGTGTAAAGTAAGGAAATACGGTCTCCAGAATAGCCTGCTGGCGGTAGGTCGCTTTCTTCCAAACAATTCCGTAGAGTAGTTGTGGTGGTTGTGGTTGTGCTGGTGGTGGTGGATTGTCCATTGTGGTTTGAATTAGTTGTGTGAGGTTTGGGTAGAAGGGAGTAGAAGGTTGCAAAAAAAACAAAACAGAGGGGGGGTGGAATGCTGGAAGGGAAAATGAGAGGGGAAAGCGGAGAGATGCAAGGAAAAATAAGAGAGGGGTTGGAGTCTAAGAGGGGAACACAAAGAAAAGAGTGAGAGCTAGCAATGGGTTAGGGGAAAACAAACAAAGAAGGAAGTTTTTGTGCCTTCGTATCCCATGCAGGTTTATATGGGTGTCAATAAGCATAAATGATACCAGTCTACCAATGCAACATTTAATATGATTTATATAAGACTCTGTAAGCTAGTAGGTTACTATGTAATGGTCTTAGAAAATATTTATCAGAAAAATTGAAGTATATATAGGCTATTAAAATCAATATTTCAAAATTGCTCCTTTTATTATTATTCCATAGATAGATAGCTTAGATTCCTAGCTACTGAAAATATATTTATGGTCTGTTTTTAAGTGTAAAATCCATTGTTATATGCAAGCTGCGGCCGAACAGTGCGCGAAGCGAGAGACAAAGGAGAGAGGAGGAGGAAATAGAGCAAACGAGGAAGGGGGCTCGGGAATTGTGGTATCAAAATGATTGCTGAAGATGCAGGGAAAGCGGTGTGGGGCTCTACGGGGATTGGGGTGTCGCCTACAAGTCCAGCGGAGTGGGCATTCAAGGATGGTGTAATGGAGTGCCAAGTTCGGATGCCATCCGATGATAAGGGCGTTTCATCCCCTTAGGAGGAGCCCAGTAGAGAGGAGTAAAATCCACCTATACCCCCTCACGGCATGGAGTATTTACCACTTCCTATCAACTGGTAGTGCCGGCTGCGGAACCCCTGGAAGTCTTTTTCCAGGCGAATGTCGAACTCTCTGAGCTCATACCGGTCACATACTCCCCCCATCAACGGCTTCGCTCAAAATCTACCAGCTCAGGATACCTTCTATAGAGGGAGCCAGCCTTTAGCTCCATTCCGGGCTGGATTCTTACCAGAAAATACCCCAACCTTGAGACCTTGGAGCAAGTTTTATCGCGGATATCGAAAATCTCCAGTGCTATAGGATTCTCTGATCTGACGACTTGGAGGGGGCAGGCAAGGAATTACTAAGGTCAGATTCGGAAAAATGCTTGAACTCTGTGCTAAAGATACATGATCTGGCTGAATGCGAAGGGATGAAGGGGTTCTCGGACAAGCATAATGCAACTTCCGAGTAGGGGAATAACTGTTAAGGAGGGTTCACAATTCACAAAGCAAGGGAAGGCGTGGCCAAACCCTTAGGCACTTGTAAATATCAGTGAGAGGGCGTTAGATAAGTTGGCCAAAGCACCTTAGTGGACTGCGGAAGGATTAAAAGCCATTTTTAGCGGGGAATTTAGAGGCGGTGTTGGTATTAATTATTCATCAGTATCAAGCGCTTCCCTATCGATACCCTCAGGGCATGAGGGCAACTCTCCACAAAGCGGAAACTCCAGATCTGAGATGGAAAGTCTAAAGCTCCCCCAGCCCACCACCCACAAATGCTCACATCTACTGCTAAGACTAATAAATCATCGGATGCTGACCTCACAACTTTAGAATTCGAAACTCAAAATCAGACGCTCCTGCCGTGCCCGTCTTCCGTCGTTGAAGAAGCTGCAGAGGATTGACCAGAATTACCACCCCGAAGATCAAGTCTCATACAAAGCTTCTTGGTGGAAATTCCGGGAGAAGATGAAGGCGGAGTACTCAAGCTCCCGCCTCCCCCTAGTCGTATGCCAGATGACTGCGACTACGATTCCGAAACTGGCATCACGATCTCAAGCCTACGCGGGAACTCCACCCCTTCCCAGTTGCAGCCAAATCCGAGCCTGCACTCGGCCAGCGGCAACGCATTAGATCTACAATCCATGACCCACTCCGCACCACCACCACATCCCACCATCAGAATCAACCCTACCCCAGGGACCCTCCCCAAGGAACAAACCCACATCTCCACTCCCGACTGCGGAAGCCCAATTCTCCGTAGAAATGATCTTCGCAATAATCTCAGAGCTCTACACCCTCTCATCAGCCTAGGTCTCCATCGCTCCCTCCTAAGCGTTGCAAAGTCAATCCTGCGCAGCCCCGGCAACCCATCACTGATGCTCATGCCCTTACTCATCAAGGAAACCGTCATAGAATGACTGAGGGGGACTCCGCTCATCACATCCCCTGGCCACCAGTACCGGCGGTACCAGCACCGGACACAGCACCCGACTTTAGGTAGAGGATGGCGAATGCTTGTTATTATTATCATTTTAAGAGAAAAGGCGGTCGGCATAAACTAACAGTGGAGGGTACAGTAGGCCGGTTAAATATTACATGGGATTCTTAATCCTATTTATTCCCCTGCGGGGCCCGAAATTACTAGCAATACAAGAACTCATGGTATTAATCCGGAGAACCCCTATCCTTTAAGTATAGAGGAAAGAGAGCTCTCTGCAGATGGGAGGGAAAAACGAAAAACCACCATAACAGCCCCAACCCTTCGCCCAAGAACAGCTCTCTTTCTGTTACCTTTCCTTAACTCTACCCCCGCATCTCCCCACTCCCATCTTCTTCGTCCCCCTCCTCAATTGGTTCCAAAAAATCACAGTTTCTCCCAACCCACCAGTGCACACTTTTCCATCCTCCAATAGCGATCTTTACTCCTTCAACCCTTACCACCTCCTCACCCCCCTCCTCACCTCCCTCCTCGCCACCCCCCTCTTCCTCACCGCCACGAACACCCAGCACAACTCCCATACGGTGCACTAATCCCCGACACATAGGACAACTAAACTCCCTCGGGGCGATGTTCTCCTTAGTGGCCCCTGTATCCCATATCTCCAACGCGCACTTCAAGCAAGTTGCGTGACGGCAGGGGTATATCATTTTTATGCGGCTGTCAAGGCAGACCGGGCATGTTGGGAGTGTGGTGATGATAGAAGAACTGGCGGCAGTGGTGCATGGGGTATCCGGAGGCGAAGGTGCGGCTGGAGGAAAGAGGTCTATGAATGGGGCGTGCTGGTGGGTTTGTGCGAAGGGTGTCGGTGGGCGGAGGTGGTGGTCGGGGGTGCGGTCGAGGGGTACAGTTCTGGTTTCTACTAGGTAGTCCAACGTTTGCGAGTCTAGATCTATGGGGCTGGACGGGGCAGGCATTTTTGTTTGGTCGTAGGGGTCTGGGATTCAGATCTTGCGGTTTGGATAGTGGAATCCGGTGATGTGTTGTGGTGTGGAGGAGTGACTTGTTGCTACTCTAGTCCTACTACCCATACTACAAATATATATACTTTTCATCCATCTTCATTTTTCAAGTCTACGATCGAATATTGTTAGTTTCACCAAGCCGTCGTGGCTGTCCCAGCTAGAGTTTTGATTCAAGTTGCGACCTCTAAACCCTAACCCTAGATGGGAAGGAGCCGAGTGAGAAGATGTGAATATCTTCACAAGGGGGGTCCTCTGAGAGAAGATAGGCCGATAAATGGAGAGGGCATGAAGATATTTTTGATGAAATACGGGAGACTTGGCCTAATTGGCCATAGCTATTCAAGACTTCATATCCAACGGCTCAGCTGCACCGGACTTCGAGTATCATACCAGAAAAGGTTCGGTTGCAACGCTGAGTACCGTGCTAATTCTACGGAATGATCACGAATGCCCAAGAATATGGGCGGGCGGGTTCCATCCAGACGTAGGGCTTATTCCTCAGGGACAGTTCTTTTTTTTTTTTTTTTTGCTGATGCCTTGCTGCGACTTTCTTTTGTAAGGTTGAACCTCACCAACGATAGTTGCCAAGCCTCCTCGCTTCAATATCGGTATGATACCATGCTTTTTTCATCCATCTTGATACCCCTTACCTTGATTATGTAAGGCACCATATTTGAACCTCGGTTTTACACGATACCGTAAAACCCGAAATAATTGGGCATGGCGCTAGGACGTCCAGAATTGCCCCTTTTGATTAGGAGGACAAAACACACCGCGAAGATTCTCCCTCAGCCCTCACCTGAGACAGCAGACCTTACCAGAAGAGGCAACTCCAACGTCCCAGCGTGATGCCCAATTATTTCGGTTTTTACGGTAGACAACCCCCTTGAATCCCTACAGGCAAGAAGTATCCAAGCCTGTGACATTCAAAAACATTCAAAAATGGATGGTTACTCGAGTACTTGTCGGCGCGCACCTAAGCGCCGTACTGAATCTTGCCGGTCACCGGTGCCAGGACCCTGTGTTCAGATACTTCTTGCCTGTTACCTGTGATGAACATAGGTACTCGATGAACATAGGTATTCGACTCGTGAGCAGCCCCTTTGCCATGTAATGGGTCCGAGTGAACAAGAGCTCTGGAGGGTACCAAGATATCACTATGAGAAAGTGAGGCGGTACTTGGAGAGACCCCTCTCATTAATTCGAGGGGGAGAATCACAGCAACAGGTTGTCCGTAGCGAAGTGGGGGGGGTGCGTTTCTCTTGTCACTAATGTTTAGGTGCAGATCAACTTCGCGGGAAACATTTGCATGAGCTCAAATTACAGTATATATCAGCTAGGATTCAGTGAGCTGCGAATAAACTTTAATAATTATGAAGCGGGGATACTTGCACGTAAATCAAATTATGGTACTGGCCTACGAAAAATAATGCTAAAATCTAAAGCTTATTGGATCGTAACTTAGTTTGCATACAAGTACCATTACTTGAACTAGAGGAGCCTTACATGGTCCTTAGTCTAATAAAACAAAAACAAAAAAGGAGCACCTTGTAATACATTAAGGCCTCCGAAATATGGGGTGACGTAATGAAATTTTTAAAGAATCGATAAATAAATGTCAAATATCGAGATAAATGAAAGCCTCAGATCACGCCCTATCCCTCATCACGCTTCTAGATCTATCCCTATATAATATTCCTTCTATGCTCCCGTGAGCCTTCACTCTATATTCCTTCTCGCCCCCGGAGTTGGTAATGCTCCCTGCTCCAGGTCGACATGCCCTAGGTTTCGAGAGCAAAGTTGACCGGTGTAATCACTATAAATACTGGACTAATCATTGCGCATTAGCCGCTATCCGGAGCTGAGAAGTCTAGAAGGATTGTTGTGGGAAAAATGTTACAGAAGTTCTTGATGCTCAACAGGTACCTATGAAGCTATCAGCATACGTATTGTAAACACCTAAGGAATTAGCGGCTCTAAGCTAGGTAGGGCCGGACAATACTAACGTACAATGAACTGCCTGGGCTCCCAGAATCTCCAGCTGGTGAACAATTGGAGCAAGCCGACAATTGCTGTAATTATGGCGAAAACGATTGTGATGACTTCTGCTGTTCGGATTTCGTTTGCTTGAGGTTCGGGCATTGATAAAGCTGTCTTTCAATTTTGTTTAGCGCGATGCCTGTATGGTACAGAAATGTGGAGTTCGGGTTGAATGTTGGATGCTTAAGGAAAATCGAAGGCCTATTTATCAAGAGTACCGGTGGCGGAGGGCGAGTCAACTGCATTACTCTCCACCACATATATGCTAGCATCTTCCCCGAGGTGGTGGCAAAGCTGGGGAGGTTACGCCATTCCCTTCTACTCCTTCTAGCACCATATTCGACCAGCAAAAAGTGAGCTCATTAAAGTATGGCAAGGAAATTGTGCCATTTGCACTGATGAGAATGCCTGCTTGCCGAAGCAACACTGCCCAACGAAGAAGTACGTTTTTTCTGTTTTTCAGACCAATGGCAGTACTTCTTGGGCGAGGAAGTCTGTTTTTTGAAACGGCAGCACCTCTCTCAATCAAGAGCATGTTTTTCTCAATATATGGCAACGCCCCTCTCATGTTTAATTCACCAAACTAGTTCGAGCTCAGAAGCTCCAAGGGAAAAACCTTCTGGGGCCTCCGGATCCACTCGAGTAATGCAATCCCTAATAAGTCCCAAAGAGGGAAGTAAAATGAAATCTAGAATCCTGTGGTGTGGGATCATACCGTAAAAACTCTTGAAATCGGTATCAGATTATCGGTGGAAATCAGACTATTGGCCAGGGATTCATAGTTTGACAAGCTAACAGAATCGTGAGTACCCGTTAACGAAATCTAACGGGTTAAGCGGGGCGGCCTTATACAGTGTTGGGAAAATGCTACCGGCAATCCCTCCCAGGAGTTTTTGGCCCGCAGGGAATATTACATACAGGGCTGCCGGAGGCAGTGGATTTCTGGAGCTTTCCCCGTATGTCGCTTCTGCAAGTAGAGTACTCGAGTACTTGACGGCGTACTTTACCGAGATATACGGTGCTACAGAAGGCCCCATGTTGGGACTGCCTCATCATACTGTTTTGCTTTTTGTAACTGGGGTGTTATTAGCAACCCGGAAAGGTTGTCTTCTAGATTCTCTGCCAAGTTGTGAGAGTTTGAGCTTCTGACTTCGGTAATATCGTCTTTCATTCCGGATTGGATCAGAATCGTGTTCCTTTTACGGTGGTGAAGGTTAGTTTCACAAACTGTTTCCCACCCACCCAGGCCCTGTTCCACTCTTGAGTCTTGAACTGATATCATTTTGGACCTTAAACCGATGGAGGCTTTCACTCGGTAGGATCTCTGTTTTCCATGCTTCCACCCGTCAAGGCCTTTGTGATGGTTCAGGCGATGAATCGACCATATCCACATTACCACATAACATTACACAGCAGAGAGCTCATAGGAAAACGCAACGGTCTTCTTTGGGGCAGCCCACATGCTTGACTTTGGCCCCGGGGGCATTTCCGGGCTAGTTGTTCTGGCCCACGGCAATGGGGATCGCACTGGAAGTAACCTCCCCCAGAATAGGATGGATATTTAGGGAAAGAAGGAGGAATCTGCAGACAATTATTGGCAAATATAAAATCATGCATGGAGCGGAAACTATGAATGCTCCTAAGACATAAATCCCGTCAGACTGCCTTCCCGAACCTCTCTCCCAAGGTGGGTGCAACTAGCAACCCCATTTTGCAAAATTCTTCGCCCACCAGAGGCCACCAGAAACAAATTGCGTGGGCAAAGAGGGCGAACTGCAAAGGAGGTGAGCATCGGATCAGCAAAAGGTGAGACTTGTACCAGCATTCTTTATATTCCAGACACTAGCAGAGTCCTTGTTCCTGAGCTCAAATGGATTTTGCGATAGTGTAATTTTCCGCAACGTCCACTTCGCAACGTCCACTTCCAGTGATGGGCATAAAACCACCTAGGGGACTCAGTCACATGCAATTCTGGAGCACAGTGTGAGTTACTAATTGTTCAGAAAATAGTCCTGGGCACTTTGCCATCCCCCCCGCTCAACTGATTCCATGTCTATCACAAGAGCGTGCTTCTTCACCATTCCCGAAAAAACCCTGACAGTGACGGGTACCCCATCAGCCACATTAATCATAACAGTTTAATATGTGAACAAGCCCGTGATGCCCTCACCCACCTCCGCTGTATCTCCTTAACCTTCTTCCTCTTTCCCTTCTCTTCTCACCCCCTCTCTTACCTGGCGTTCCACCTTGCCTATGCGGCAGCTGGCCAAATGATTGAATCCATCTATTTTAATAACATCACTTCCAGAGAAGGTCTCAATTCCTTCCGGACAATGGACGACCTCACTGGACTCACATGGAATCCTTCCTCTTCTTCTAGACCACCATCTCCACTAAAACTAACATCTCCAGCGACTCTCAATGCAGGGCCATCTCCCACATCCTCACGCATGGTTTCTCCTACAAATGCCACTACAGAGCCTCCGCTAACAAACCTCAGCTCAGAAACTCCTTCTGGTTCCTTCCCTCCTTTCCAACTTCTTTTTCCCAAACACCATCTTTCCAATCTGTCAGTTCCACAAACCCCATCGACATCTTAAACCCCACCCCTACTGGATCTGTCCTCTCCATATTCTATATTGACTCTCTTTTTCCAAAGGAGCCCCTAGAACGACAGGTTAATCCAGCATCACATGAATAATCTGAATACAAGACTCCACCCCTGGCTATCCTCCCCACCTATTGATGCTTACAGTATCACCAGTGAGTATCTGCATCTTCCTCATCCGAGTCGTCCTCCTCCTGCATGTCAAATAGCCCTTGGACAACCACAGATTGCATAGCCTTATCTCCGAATACCAAACAAAATTGCTTGATCTCTAGGGGGGCATCAGACGGGCTAACAGCACTAGTGTCTGGAATATTTTGAGTGCGTGAATACTAACTCTAACGGTCCTCCAGGACAATGAATATGATGTGTACCTTCTTTATTGTCTTAGGCAATGCCTTTAGCAGTGCCTTTATTCCATATGGTTTAATATCGTGCTGTTTTCCAACAGTAATTTGGAATAGAACCAAGGTACATCTATCGCTAAACAGAAGTCCATCTACCGCCTCATAGTTTCGGCTAAATGGTATGAAATACCTTTCAACAGCACTCGGCTTGAGACCCTGACCATATGAAGCTTTAACTTGGGTGACAGGATCATCAACGGTGGTAAAATAATTTGGTGTCACAGATTTGGACTTCATGGTTTCGAATACAAAGGTGCGTGCCGGTTGGCCATTCTCAGTGAATGGGATTTCTTTGGCAGTGAACTCTCCTTCAAGTCTGAGCCAATCATGAACATAGCCCTCGAAAAATGAGCCAGCAGCGCTTTGAAGACTTTGCTGACGAGAAAGGTGTTTGAACAGGATAAAACAATCCTGCTGCGAGCGTTTTAAGGCCTTCTCATAAAGTCTATAAGCAATCCATCTCGTGATTATACGTGCGGTATATGATAAACCATTCTTCGTCGGTTGCATAATCGCCATCCGGTGCAGTGTTCCCAACCGTCCCGTCCGGACGCCAGGGCCCTGGCGTCCTATAGTCCCGTCCGTCCCGGGCAGGGTGAGTAAGGACGGCCGTGCACGGCGTCCGTCTTTTGAAAACACCGCAGGACTGTATGTTGACTGGCGGGCCCTGCAGTCTTTTTTGGAAATGGTAACTTCCAGTAGGTACCTACCGTCCTGAGTAAGGACGCGCGTCCCTTGTAGGTCAAGGAAGTGGAATGGGGTCAGGGTGCTCAGAACCAGGATCGGATATCACTGGAAGCATTGGTTGATTGATAGCGAAATTTGATACATAATAGTAGAGCCTAATCTTCTCTTCATTAGAATAAAAATGTTTCACATCTTGATAATACTTACCTAATGCTCATGAAATTCCAAAATGAAACATAAACTAAGACACCTATAGGGCCGGGCCGTCCGTCCCGGGCATAGGTCAGGACGGACTGCAACTGGGCGTCCGTCCCGTCCGAAGGTCTCAGACTTGGCGTCCGTCCCGTCCTAGGCTAAAGACGGACGGACTGGATGCTTGGGAACACTGATCTGGTGCGAGGAGTTCTGATGAACAGTATGTTCGATAGTTTCCTGGCCGCCATGTGCAATGAAGCACTCGATTTCTCGATCTACCCTCCTAAGGTAAACGCCAATAGTTTCGTTATAGTGCTCATTGTCACTAACGTCAATTGATTGCAAGCAAGTTCTTGCCACGGGACCTAAGCACGCAAATACTGTGAACAGTTTATTCACCTGATCGGCAGTAGGTGGTTCATATATCCCTAACCTATTTATAGTCAGACTCGTTCTTTGATCGGTGCTATCAGTTTAAGATGACATGGAGGATGAATACCAGTACGCAGCAAATATCTCAGGCCAGTTCCATGGACTCATGAAATAAACAAGTGGGCTTCGCTCCTTCCGCCATTGGTGTGATAGCTTTACCTTTTCTGGGAATGCTGCTAGGACAAGAAACCATCCCCAGGTTTTCAAATTCCATATTGAGTTTGTTAATGCCTCATCCGTTAATACCCATAGCCTACGCTGTTTATGGGGTGTAAGGTGTGATAGGCTTTTAACACTAACTTCATGTCCCGGAGTCTCTTCGTCGAACAGGAAGCAGGACTTATCATCTGCACGATATACCGTGGGCTCACATCTCTGAAGCCTGCGAATCAGAATATAGGAGAGGAAAAACGTTTTGCCTATATACTAGTTAAAGGAGGTAGGAAAACTAAAATGCAAAGAATTCTATACCTATACCAGGCTGTCCGGAAACTTCATAGTCTAGCCCTGCACGTATTCTTGGATTCTCAGAGTTGTTGCTGGCTCCAACCCACTTTGCTTGCTCTGCACGGATGAGACGCTGGCGTGTCTTTTCATACTCTGGACGAACGAGAAGCTTCTGCACTCCACATGGCAGCATGGCTCCAACCTCGATTATTTTAAAGACTTCCTCCTTTGCTTTGGACATGAATTGTGGTGGAGCGAAAGTTTTCCCCGATGCTGATGGTCTCATGGTAATTTTGTATCCGGGACGTATACCATTGTCGGCCTGAGGAACCTGGATTCTGAAATCTTGGACAATGGGTAACTCCTTTCCCCATAACGCAAGGTACAGATCCTTCATCGCATTCTCCATTATAATAACAATACTCGTCAACACTGGTCGAAAGTTGGATGAGAAGAGATGGATAGTGTATATGGAGGGAAGGTTGTGGTGGTGGTGGTCGTTCCACTGTCGATCTGGACATGTGGCATATACTACTTGTTTACAATTTACGCAATCATCATGTCCCAATGGGGAGGGTTTACCACGACAGTCGTAATCAGAAAATACACTCAATTTGTCTCAAATTGGGTATTTTGTAACGCCTCAGAACACAGAACGATACAGAATGCGGCAGCACACTATGCTGTTTTAGTCAAAAAGCACTGACGAAACTGAATACTACAAATGGGAAAGGTAACCCTAGCCCGAGAAGCACAACCATATCAAACAGAGGACTTCCCATAGGAATCTGAAAAAATCTGGATGTTTTATTAGTGATCAGAAACGCCTCTCAATCAAGTGGATTTCCGGAGCTTTTAACATATGTTGCTTCTGCAGGTAGAATTCTAGAAGGCGTACTTTACCGAGACATACCGTGCTATGGAAGGCCCCATGGTGGCCACACCAACTTGGGTGGTGTACTAGTAGTGATTCAGAATGAGGAGGAAAAGAAGGGACAAAAGAGAAAAAGGAAAAGAAACAAACGAGAAAGATGGTAGCCAGGTAATTATAAGAAAGATACTTCACCAAACTCGATCTTCTGTTGCCACCGTGGGCGTTTCACAACATTGTATATCTCCGTACGCTGCCAAATACGCTATGTCCGGACTCTGGTGCCGAGGTACGTACACATCCCAGGCATATTGAACCCCAAAACACGGTGAAATATCAACTACACAGCCACCATTTATAACCCAGCTTAGGTGCAAGTAAGGGTGTAGGGGCATATAAGAAAATAGGGGGGTGTTGATATTCATGGGCCGATATCGTTGACGAAATTGTATCTGACTCAAACCGGGCGTTCCGGTAGCTGGCTACTTCACACTTGTGAGTTTTTAAATTTTGCGCTCGATTAAGATTCCTCTTCCTTCACTACCCGCCTCTAAACATCCTGCCGCCTACGTCTGATGCCGCATCCTTGTTTCACTGATAAATAATAAAAATGAAAGAACTCGTGCTTCCGAGTGATCATCTATGAATAAACCAAACACCAAAAAAAAAAAAAAATCTTCGGCAATGAAAAAAGTGCAATAGGTCTATCAAATCCAAAAAGAAAAGCCTCTACTCTTTATCTGAAATCCCATTTGCTCTTTTGTCCTCCGCTTCCTCCTCCACACATCTCATGCACACGCATTTACCACCAAGGCTACCAAACGCATCCCGTTGGCGGTCTTTATATTCCATCCGTACATCACAATAATGTGTCCAGCACTCATCCCCCTTGCTCACTGCTACAATTGGAGCCGCGGATTCAGAATCTTTCTTATGCCAACTAAAGCCAGTGAACTTGACCTCGTTTTCGCACTCCCAAGTCACGGTTGGTTCACAGGAGTGGTTGAACATGGAGTAAAGAGTATGAACCTAGTAGCGATAGTCAGCTACGCTAGTGGCAATGAGGAGGGGGGAGTGGTGCATACAGCCGCAACTTCAGTTCTTCTGGTCTTTGCGCTGATCCGCGCGCTAGCCACGGATATAAACTTTGCCCTAACGGTCTGCATAACCCACAGGTCGAAGAAGTCCAAGTACTTCGGGTCGAATATGTCCACGTCCATTTCCTGGAGCATCTGTATAGGCTGGAGGACTTGGTGGGTAAAGTTAAATGGCAGAGCAATGGCCGGAATGTGTTTGAGTGGGGGGCGGGAGACGCCGTAGAGGTATTTCACATCGGACAACGCGAGGGGGTGGACATCAAGGGTGAGAGCCATAGCGAGCGTCTTTAGTAGAAGCAGCGAGTATGCAGAATTAGTACTTGCCGTAGCGTTGATATCACGATACAGCCAGGTAAAGTCTCTTCCGCAGAGGGCCGGATGGTAACTATTTCACGCAAGAAAATTAGTATAGGGAATATCAAACGCCCCTCTCACTCGCGGAGTATTTCTAATAACCTTTTGAACGCCTTCTGCCTGCACTCTTCTGAGCACCACATAACGCCGCTGTCTTCGTCCCCCTCCCAGCAGTCATCGCAGACTTCGTACTGATCCGGCAGATCCCCACCGCAATACTCACACAAACTAGAATTATCAGGATCAGCAACGACCGTTAGTGGGGACGCCTCGCTGAAGAAGGTCTCGCCTAGGAATATATCCTCCTTGGCATAAACTCCCAGGTGCTTATCCGAGGATCTATCCCCGTCGCCAGCAAACGACAGATCTCTCTGCAAGATCGGCAAGTCAACAACCTTGAGCTCGGCCTTTGCAGAACACTTTGCCATCGCGGCGTTGAGTGCTTCCAAAGTTTCGTCGGAGAAGCGGTCCGGCTCCATGCTGTTCCAAGGGTAAACCTCTCTTCTCCATTCCCCCTGACGGAGGATCGCCTCTTTGCCAGGGATATGACTTCCCGTTGTTAGTCCCCCCGCCCGGACCCGAATAGGGAGATCCACTTGGGGAAAAGAATGGGGTGGTCACTTACCCCAGGGCTTCGAAATTGAACTCTGGATATCGCGTTGCTCCAATTCCTTTGTAGCGAATGGAGTCTTCATAGCAGCCGATTTCTTGGAGCGCTATGCTGAGGTAGGAGAAGGCTTTAGCTTCCGCCTCCGCTGTGGACGGTACTATTTAGCAAATTTGCTGGAGAGGGGATGGATCAATTCCCAACCTATATCTGAAGTAACCTCCTCGTCGTCCTCTCTGACCATATCAACAAGTAGCAAAGCCCTGTAAGCGTCTCCCGCCGCTAGGTCCGGAAACGCAAGCCTCAAGTGAGCCAGCGATCGCTCCAGATATGCGAGGATACTGTGCGGCTCGAGCTTCAGGACTTCGGTGTAAAAATTTCGAGCGCGAACACACTCTCCTTTCGAAATCGCTAATCTGGCCTGTTCAAGCAAGGACTCTAAGCTCCGTGATTCAGGGTACGAGCCCGCAAGGCCAGCGTCAGAATCGCGCATATGCATCTTGAGAGAGTATTGGCATAAACGAGGTTCCTGGGGGAGAGGTGAAAGAAAAGAGCGGTGGTGGAGCATTCTCGTCGAATTTGGTACCCCGCCCTTTGAGGCTCTTCCGCTTGCGCTAAACTTTTTTTTGCTCGTTGAAAAAAAGAAAGTGGAGGAGCGCTTATCGTTTCCTTGTTAGGCTGAGCTCCCGGGTGTTCCCAGAACTAATAAAAAGTGAAAAATAACTTCCCCGGGAAGGCTTGAACTTCCAACCTCTCGATTAACAGTCGAACGCGCTAACCAATTGCGCCACGGAGAATTGTTGTTTACACTGTCATAAATATTCATATACTGTACCTCTGGGCATGCGGAAGCAGCGAGACTGAGCCATTCCCCACCAGTCCCACATAAACCCGGTCTACTCAAGCCGCTGAACCGAGGCTGCTCTCGTTTTGATAGAAAGGCACTAAAAAAGAGGAAACTTCAAACCCGTGACATGAGTACTGTACAACATAGCAGACATAGGAAGGGTATTAATCGAAATAGACGGCGAGGACGAGTCACCCATCTGGTGGATAAACTCCCTCAAAATTACTCACGACTATCATCGTCTTGCAATGCTTATTTAGGGAGCTCAAATCCTCAGAAACGCCAAGTAGCATGGCTCATGCTCTCATGGAACAAGGGTATTGTGGCGATATTTGGGTTCGGTAGTATAGATGGTACCC
>Ga0307510_10000482_pt1 | contig 39195 bp, 47 predicted proteins | sample 12_EM_MG_FD_207224 | JGI IMG/M metagenome (GOLD analysis project Ga0307510, IMG submission 207224) | Populus trichocarpa ectomycorrhiza microbial communities from riparian zone in the Pacific Northwest, United States - 12_EM | ecosystem: Host-associated > Plants > Roots > Unclassified | place...
AGGGTGTGGAAGGATGTACTTTCGCCAAGGTCGCCTATACATTGGCCATAGACCGAAGCGCTGTGGTTGTCGACATAGGTCATCAGGAACTGGTGGACGTGTTTTACAATAGATCGCTGAACATGGTCATTGGCTATCCATTCGACGGTGGACTTCACCTTGATGTCGCTCAACTGCTCCAGGGGCACCTCCTGCTCCAAAACATCAAACGGTTGAGTGAGATGGACAAAGGAAAGAAAACACATCTTCGATCCCTTCCATATCGTCAACATCCCTATGCCCATCATGCTGTCGGTGGGTACAAGTGCGCGTTCCTGAGAGCAGGTCGGACTTATTATCATCCTCTGCGCGGAGCAGAGGATGCATGTACTGCCTTGGGCCTTGAATGAAAAAAAGGGGGTGGTGAAAAAGGGCACGCAGGCGGGCATGCAAACACTGACTTCCTTATCTCATTTTTCCGCTCAAGCCTTACCCACTACCTCTCTCCTTCCTTTTCTCAAAATCCCCGGTATGATGTTCGTCGCAGCGTAAATATTTGTCCGTCGCCCCCGTGCCAGTGTTCGTCTTGATGATGGCATAACCCCTACCACCAATTTCGGGCATTGATCGAGGAATAAATGTTGTGCAGGTGGGAGTTGACCTCTGTGGGCGAGTTGATGGCCTGGTATACGCATGATATATGAGGGTGACCATGTGGACGAGGACCGAGGGTGTGAGAGTCAAGACAGATGGCAAGGATCTACCTTTGGATGATTTCGAAAGGCCTGGTTGGTGGCGGTGAGGGGGAGAGATACTGGAGATTCTAGAAAGGGTGAGCTGCCACAGGGAAGTGAACGAAACACACATTTGTCAAGCGATCCCAGTGGTCCGCACTCAGCATGGCAACAGGGTCGGCCTTCTCGCCAGCTTGGATGCACCGTGTTGAATCTTAGATTTTGCTTCACAAGCATTGCCAGATGTCACCGACAGGAAGAAATAGTCAATTGTCATCGTAAGCTTCAGTCTTGTGAGCCAAACCATTGACCATGCGAAGGATTTTCCAAGGAAATCACATACGTAGAACGTAATAACCTCTCTATTTCAAGACCAAGCGGCGTGAGGCTCAAGCGGAGCAAGGAAAGCAGGGCAGGACTGGTACCACTGGCGTGCCTGCTCCCCCGCACCGCCATGGAGCAGAGAGCGTGTGCGCTGCCTCGGGCCTTGAACAAAAAAAGGGTGTGGTGAAAAAGGGCGTGCGGGCAGGCACGCTGTGCATGAGGCTCAGGTGGAGTGGAAGACAATTGCCATTGGATAAGGAGAAGTTGTGGCAATGAACAGATCGTTTATGAAGGATGTGGAGGAGATAGTCAACAAACAAAACACTAAGTCAACAATCTCACATGGTTGGTCCTGTTGCCAGTCGGGAGCGGGCCGATTGGGCTGGTACGAAGCACAAGGAGATTACTAGTAAGTCAACAAAATGAGGTTGAGCAATGAAAGAGCAAGGCTAATGAAAGCCTTTTTGAGTGGACTGGGAGGCACGCAAACGATGAATGAGGAGATACAGACACAATTGGATGATGATTCGAGGTACAATATGCGTCCTTTTATACATGCTTTTCGACTAGTTTACTAAGAAAAGCGATGAAGACAAAATAGAAAGGGGGATTAGCATGAAAAGGACATGATGTAGATGTAGAAGCAAGTTGAAGGCTGATTGGCTTGAGACTTGAGGATACCAGGGCAATCGGAAGTGGTAGAATGGAGAGCAATAAAGGGGGCGTGGTAGTGTCGGACATGGCAGAAAAAGTTGCTGCGCGTGGTTCAGGAGTCGGAGCGCCGGTAAAATAAAATGAAAATGAAGATAAGAATGCGTTTATTCTTCCAAACATAAAATCCTATTCCTTCTAACTCCTAGGGTGGCAGAGATCTTGAGTGTTGATGTTTCCTTGTCTTTCTGCATTCTTCAGTTGATCGGGCCGGGCTTGCCATCATGATACAGCATCTGATATTGACAAGGGACGCACACAGCAACTGGGCACTCGAGGCGCACTCGAGGTGCACTCGAGCTGAACGTTGAACCTGCGGTGTGCTTGCGCTGCACTGGGAGGTGCGTATGGAGGCGATGCTGAGAGCGGCCCCTTGTCTCACTTTGGTATCTAACACGTACACTAATTTGATTTCAATTCAAAGTAGGGCGGCGCTGCATGTATTCCCAAGGCGTCACTGCAACCCCTTTCTGATTCAGACAACTTGAAGGTGCCCTTGAGCGCTGACTGACCCTCACCTATTCCGGGCATCTCACACCCCTCTTCCATTTCTGACATTTTCCATGTCTGAACGCCTTACTTCCCATCACTCTTGCCTTCACATTGCTCACTCGGCTCCAGCTGCGCTTCCTTGTTCACCTCAACGCCATCCATAACCATTATCTTGTACTTACACTATCTCTGTGTGTCTCTCATTGTCCCAGACATACCATCCTACATAATCTATCAGGATTTTCATTTCTCCACATTTAAGCAATGACTGAGAATGAGTCCTCATACACCTTCCGATGCCCACTTGATGACTGTAGTCGGTCGTTCAAGAACTTGACCGGATTGATGCAACATATTCAAGCCAAGCACCCTAACAAATATGTCGATATGGACATGGGTACGTTACCAGATGAAGTCAGGCCTTTTAGAAGCTGAAGCAAGTGCTATCAGCCCATCGGAATGATATGAACATGGGGATGGAACAGTATGAAATATTGAAGGCTCAGGCTGTGTCATGGTAGGTGATATTTGCCGGCTTTATGCATTGAATGCCAATTTATTTAGCTGTCTCTAGCTTGGAAAATAGCTCTGGAAATGAGTCATCTGGATTTATTGGACAGGATGATTGGCATCTATCTGACAATATGGACAACACTACGACGATGAGGGGCCAATCCCTACCCGCCTCCAAGTCAGACCCCATGCCAGTGGTCGATGGACCGGCACAGCTGCAGGTACATGAGGAGCCAGAGGGGGAACAGGATGCCGAGAGTAGCAGCAACTCGCATGCGCATTCTGATCAGCGTCAACCAGATGAAGTATGGAGGGAATACCATCCTTTACTGACAGGTAAGTGATGTCACGGTTACCCTCATATAATAGCAGGCTAATCATATCTGAAGGTGAAATATGTGATGAAAATGGCGAATCTATTTCAAGCCCTCAACCGCAAGAAATGAATGATCATACTGACTGGGGTCCATTTCACAATCGTCTGCGATTTGAGATCGCTGATATACTGTTCCGGTGTGTGCAGATGTCAGGTGGTCACATTGATGAAATTCTTCGACTCTGGACAGCTTCGCTTCTGGAAATAGATCCTAACGCCTCAGGACCATTCAGGAACCATCGGGATCTCTATGAGACCATAGATCACTCGACCTTGACTGATAATCTGTGGATGTCTTTCTCACTATCTTATGGGGGAGAACGCCCTGAAACTGGCCCGATACCAACATGGATGACAACGCCATCAGAGATTTGGTACAGAGATCCCCGCCGACTCATACATAACATTATTGGATGCCCCGATTTCCAAGATGAAGTTGACTATGTACCTTATCATGAGTATGTCGGTCAGAACAATCACCAATTTCATGATTTCTTCTCTGGTGACTGGGTGTGGAAGCAAGCAGTAAGTACTGATAGCACTGATATGACAACCTTCGTGTTGCTATCTATGTCATATTTGTCTATGTCTAGTAATTGTTACTCTTAGGACCTAGTAAGCCAAGATCCATCAACGCACGGTGCTGCGTTTGTGCCAATTATCCTTGGCAGTGATAAGACAACAGTCTTGGTTGGAACGGGAAATAATGAATACTGGCCGATTTACTTATCCATTGGCAACATCCACAACAATGTCCGGCGTGCTCACCGGAATGGTGTTGTTGTGCTTGGGTTTCTTGGTATCCTCAAAAGTACACACATGCAGCCAAGATCTTCAGCCACCTCAATCCAGCTGACTTGATCGATCCTTTGCAGCTGAGAAATGATATAAGGACCATGCAAAATTCAGGAAATATCGTCGCCAATTATTCCATGACTCCCTCACAGAAATATTCAAAGATTTGGAGCCAGCATTCACTACACCCAAGGTTGTCCATTGCAGGGATGGTCACTACCGGCACCTTATCTATGGGTTTGGTCCCTATATTGCGGATTACCCAGAGCAATGTCTGGTGGCCTCTATTGTGCAAGGATGGTGCCCAAGGTATGTCTCGATGATGTTTGTAATCTGATGCTGTTCTGAAGACTATTACTTCCCCAGATGTTTAGCACCTGCAAATGACTTGGATAATCCTGCGTTTCAGAACAACCCTCGCACATTGAAACACACCCAGACAATCCTTGAGAATCTGGAGCTTGGGCAATTGTGGGATGCATATGGTCTGGTCGGCGATATTGTGGTGAGCACCACTTTCCCAATAAATGCGATGTGTTAATTTATCAAGAGCAGCCATTTACAGAGGGTTTCCCTTGCACAAATGTTCACGAGTTGCTCTCGCCTGACATACTCCACCAGCTGATTAAGGGTGCATTTAAAGATCACCTTGTTACATGGATTGGGGAATGGATTGTCGCAAACCACTCAGAGCACAGAGCCAATGAGATTTTGGACGATATAGACAGGCGGTACGTGCTTTGCATTGGAGCCCTGAAAATACGATGCTAATGACTTGGATTACCATAGAATTGGATGTGTCCCCACATTTGCTGGACTACGCCGGTTCCCTGAGGGCCGAGGGTTTAAACAATGGACAGGAGATGACTCCCATGCATTGATGAAGGTATGTGCCAGGGACTACTAGAAGGTGTTTGCTGACTTGGAGATTTGGTGTAACAGGTGTATTTGGCCACACTTGAAGGGTATATACCAGATGGGATGGTGAAATGTCTTTGATATCTCATCGAATTCTGCACCCTTGTTCGACGAAACATACATGATACAATGACTATCAAGAGGCTTGAGGAAACTCTTGGCTTCTATCATGAAAGTCGACAGATATTTATTGATACTGGTGTACAAAAAAATGACCAGCAACCCCCGGGTCAACATTGTATGATCCATTATGCAAAACTTATTCGAGCCTTTGGTGCACCGAATGGTCTTTGCTCGTCAATTACAGAATCCAAGCACATTGAAGCAGTCAAAGAACCCTGGCAACAATCAAATCGTTTTCATGCTCTAATACAGATGCTCATCACAAACCAGCACTTGGATGAACTCTCTGCTGCTCGGATTGCATTCAAATCTCATGGAATGTTGGAGGGCGACTGCCTGGAGAATATTCGTGCTGAGATTGGTCAGTGGCATCTTATCACCAAGCATGAATTCAAATAACGTGCACTTTAGCTGCTCAGGCAATGCTTGAGAATGATGTCTCCAGCTACAAAACTTCGTTGTCCATTCCGGTGGATAGTCAACCATCTACAGCCCGGCAAAAGAACGTTGCACAGGGTATCTCAAAGGACAACAGCGATGATGAACCTGAAGGCACAGTTTCGGGACCCAGGCAGCCGGATTCCATCAAACTGGCTGCAACAAAGAATTGTATGTAACCATGCTACTCAGGTCATGCCAGTTGATTTTAATTTGCCATGAACTTTCAGAGCGATGTGTTAATGCCCAGAAAGTGGCAGAGGACGCTACACAGTTAAACCTTGTCGGCCTCATTCGTATTCTCCTTTGTCAATGCTCCCAATCACAAGCAAATACATCACTGCCTTTGTCGGCTGATTATCTGGACTTCACTGAGGCACATCCCCTTACGACATATAACTCTGCAGTTGCCACATTTTATGCACCAAGCAACCTTTCTGGAACAGGAGGAATGCGAAAAGAGCGGATACGAGCAGTCTCATGCTGGAGGGGTGGCCACTCACGGTTTGATACCATGCTCCTGAAGCCTAACAACGGATCCGGGTCTGAGTCAACATCTAATGACGAGCCAACAATCAACTCATTTTCCATCACTCAAGTACGGCTCATCTTCTCCTTCGAATACAACTAGACTGGCCGATGTCCGGTCTGGTTCGGGTTCGGCAGCCTCAGGCCTGAACCTGGACCAGACCTGGAGGTCCGGTCCAGGCAGAACAGCGAACCTGGACCTGGACCTGGGTTCGGGTCCGGTTCGGGTCTGAACAAGGTTCGACCAATCAAAAAAGCATCAATTTTGTTTTCTTGGAAGAGACAAACAATGTGCCTTTGACGAGAAGACAGCATATACTAGTAGAACACCAGGGCATCCTGAGATGCGTGCCACATGTAGAGAAAGATGATTGAGTCCGAGAAGCCTGGTTCACTTGCTTGGGTGTGCTGCAAGGGCGATGTTGGTGGACCTATGGGTTGTGGGCAGGTTGGGGGGTGGCGAACGTTTGGGTCACCATGCCACCTAGGTGATGTTTTAGAGACTGGGTGGGTAGAGATGGGTTTATTCGTTTCGAAAAGCATCTTACCTGGAATGAAATGTTGCATACCATCCCATTCAATGCCAGTGATCCAGAATCTGTGAAGTCAAGTTGCCCACATGAAATCCTGCCTTCTGCGCGGCATAAATCTGACGTTCATACTCACGTAGACAATCCACCTTGCTGTTGGAATTGACATCGGCTTGTTGCATTCCAGCTGTGAACGTTTCAAAAGCATACATCTGCTTGAAGACCACAGAATTGCGTTCATAGCAACCCTTGACAGCTAGGAAGGTTTTGCGACCCCCGAATGCATCCAATGCACACCATGACAACATGAGATGTGGTAAAGGGCACCTCTGCATCGGCGACCCACATCTCGGAAACACATGTTCCGAGAATGGGCCTTGGCAGTGTCCCTTCGTGTGCTTCATATCCTCCCTCTGACTTACGTGCAGAAAAAACAGCTGGGTCAACGAGACATGCAACTTGCGCACGTCTGCCACCATTCCTGCACCGCCTTCTCCAGAATCCTCAGCGCCAAGCACGTGCAAGCTCGCGCTTGTCGAGGTCGCCATCTCTTCCTCGCGATGTCCATGGCACACGCGACGACGCGCCTGAGCGCACCATGCAGCACAAGAGGGACATAGACGTAAGCTGCCCATTGTCCATGGACATGCAGCGTCGTACACGTGCGCCCTTGGTGTTTCGATGGGTCGTTGAGGGGGGCCGCAGGGGCAAGGTAAGCTGGGAGTGCTGGGAGCTTCCGCTTCTTGGGAGGTGGCGGGGCTACTGGTGAGGATGATTTTGGTCTTTTGTTAGGATGATGTTGTTCATTCTCTGAGTCGGAATATTCGCCATATGAAACGAGGATGGTGGTGCGCATTCGTTTCATCTACTGAGAAGTTGGCATCTGCCAGTGGCACAAGTGAGAGATCGAGCGGGCTGAGTTACATTGGCGAGCGAGCGCTCCAACAACAGACACAACAACAGACACACGCGGAATGCAACCATTTGATCTCTTCAACATCCTTCAACGTTCCATCAGGATTACAAGCTTCCCCGTCGCAAGTAGGGCTCACATTTTTTCTCTGAACTTGCGTTGCCAGTGGACTGTATGGCAGTAATCTTGGGGCCTGGAGAGTCAGGGTAAGTCACAATCCAGTTATATTTGGGACATCAAGTAACCTTTAGTGTTTGCAGGGATATTTGGCCTCTCCTGAGGATCAAGACCTTGTGCACAGGCTGTTGGTTGAGAAATGCGTGGCTCTGTGATGATCAATGATGGATCAACCTGGTCGCGTTCACCCTGTTTCCCCGGCATGATTGTGAAGGTGTGAAGGACAACATGCAGAGTGGGTGGCGTAGTCAGTAGCGAAGTTTGTGTTGGCATGGCATGATCAAAGTCCCACACGTGGATCAGCAAGGGCAGATCCAGGCCTAGACAGACAGAGGCGGAAAGCAGGCCAATCCAAGAAAGGAGAAGGCATGCACTTGTAAGGATTATAAGCGACGATCTTGTTTATGTCAAACAGGAAGGAAAATGGTCACACAGAAAAGAGAGTGCCAGAGCAAGTAGAATTGGGGCCAAGTATGATTGTAAACATATTGGTACTGGTGCTCTCCACAGGATCAGGAGGCTTGCTGGTGATTATATACGAACACTACCTATAGCAAGGCAGTAGTATCGAAAGAACAAGCCTGCAAGGGTGGGGGCAAGGTCAGGAAAGCGATGTTGGAAGAAGGGTGATGAACGTGTCAGGAGGCAGCGAAAATGGATGGCAGAGTTGACTGAATTCACGTTGTGGTGACGACGATGTTGGTAATTTAAGGTGATGGAGATGGTTTCGAAGAGAGGAGGAAAAGCAAGAAGGAAAGCCAAATGTGGTATCATAGAACCCTCTGAGGTTCGGGTTCAGACCTTGGGTTCAGGTTCGCCCAATGTGCTGAACCTGGACCTCAATTAAGGTCCGGTCCTGCCAGGATCCATGAACCCGAACCTGAACATTGGGTCTGGTTCGTGTCCGAACCTGGTCCAAAATGTTCGCGAACCGGACCATGGCCAGTCTAAATACAACCACATATTCTATGAATGTGCTCTTGTGCATGACTATCAAGTTGTCAACCCTTCTCCGGATGAAATTACTGGGATGGCTATTGTCAAAAGGGCAATGAGGGGAAGCCTGCCAAGGGCACGTGTTGTCCCCCTCAACAACATTTTACGCGCTGTTCACTTGATACCGGTTTTCTCCCAGTTGGGTACTAAACAGATTCCAAAGAAATATGAGCACAAGCTCACACTTGACGACCGCCAACTATTCAAACAGTTTTATGTGAATAAATTTATTGATCATCATGCATTTGAAATACTCTCATAATTAGAACACATGTAACTACCATTCTGATCGTGTAAATTGACCAAGATATTGGGGCAAGAGGGTTTGTGAATGAGAAGAGTGTCATATATCAACACAGAGGAGCTGTGGAAAAACCCCTGGGGAGAAGGGAACAGGGGAATACGATCATGTACCATGGTATTGACCTCAGATACAGCGGGCTAGATGTATATCATGGGTCATAATTATGAGGAGCGAGACCATGAGGCCTTGCAAAGAGAGTTTGAGAGTGTGTCTTGATGAGTGAGGGTGAGAGGCCGCGATCCCGAACTAGCAAGAACACGCTGGACGATAAGAATGGGAGAAACGAGGATGCTGGTGTGTTGACGCTAAAGCTGGCAAGTGACTCGAGGTGTCGACAAGATGAGACAACAGTGGTGGTGATAGACAAGGATAGCGTCGGGGAAGATGGCGATGGTGGTGGTGAAGGCGAAGAGGAGGATGGATCGAAGGCGATAGCGGAAGGGGTGGCGATGAGGAAGGCGAAAGCAGAAGGCAAAGGCGATAGTGGTGTCGGAGGCGGAGGTGACAATAAAGGTGAAAGACGACAGTGAAGATGATGGCGAAGAGCAACACAGAGCAGAAGATCAGAAAGACGACTGCGGCTCAGCAGGCTCGCACCTCGTCAGACAATCGGTTGAAAGCACGCAGAAAGGAGGAGGGAAATGGGCTGCAGTTGCCTGGCTCTTGACGAAGCCAGATGCGGAAGTATTTATACGCAGATTGATACGGGACAGAATACTCTACGCGCAGAAGTGAGTGGGAAAAGGAAAGGTAAGAGACGAACAAGTAAGGTGGAAATGCCGGCGACAGGCCGCGCGGCGTTGTATGCAATAACAGCGATGGCCAAAAGGATTTGAATATTTCTAATGAATTGTGGCGAGGGGTGCGACGTTTGAGCGCTTGAGCACGTGAGCAGCGAGGGTGAGGAACAGTACAGCGAGGGTGGTGGTGCGATGAGGTTGACAAGGGTGTGATGTGGGTACTTGTAACAAACCAGTGTGTGATGCGAGGGACAATAGTCACGATGTCGCCTTTGAAAGACTGTTTTAATGCGGAGAGAGTAGACATCTTTGGCGTTGGTATGAATTGACAAATATTCCTGGGCAACAATGGAGCAGTATCTCAAACAAGGCCTTGTGCCCGACTCGAAAGTGCTCGACATCCGGCAGGTGGATATGAGCATGGGTCGCTTCCTTGAGGACAACACGCCTGTGTATGTCATCACGTTCACAACGCAGGAAGTGCTCCTCTTCCGGGATCGCAAGATGCGCGACATTATCGTCGGTGCTGAGTGCTGAGGACCGCGTAGAGCAGTGTAACTGTGTGGTCATGATCACGCACATGGAGGAGGAGCTTGGGAACGAGCTCACCAGGGGCTGGAAGGTCATCGAGGTGCGCCTTGTTTTCTTGTCGTGTGAGGATGAGACTGATGATGGTGTCTGGGTCTAGATGGCCTGTCGGTCAGGTCGTGCATATCTATAACTCGGCCTACTCTCTTAACCACCTCAACCACCATGGACGATGGACGACACCACCCTTACAGCCTTTGGTTTATCTCCGATCCAAAAAGCAAGACTACGTTATATGTCTAAGGGGGGTAGTTGAGCACTTGAGTTGTGCAAGTAGCGAAGGAGAAAGATAAGGAGACAAACTGCTTCTGAGCACCACGCCTTCAGCACCTCATCGTCAGCGCTCAGGTAGGCATCCATGACCTTGGGAACGATGTATTCCCGCCGCTCGGATTTGAAGGCCTCCATCGAGAAGCTAGGGTCGAGAAGTTTCATGGCCCGCAAAACGCGTGCCGTCTCATTCTCATTAAACCACAACGTGACCGTAGATGCGACCGAACGGAGCGACGACACGACCAGGTTCTCCGACTCTTGGTACACCCCATGCAGCTTGGAGACCTTGTGGAGGATCGGGTTCATCTCTTTGAGCTGCTGCCAGCATTCTTGATGTGGGGAGGAGGCATGTAGGACAAGAGCCTCATCTGCTCTTTGAAGAGGCCATATATTAGTAGGTGAGATGCAGCACGCCATCAAGCAAGGTGGAAAAATGACGTACTCTGGGTCAGCAACGATGCGCACCTTGATGCGACCGTCTTTACCTGCTTTGGCAAGTTGCATCTGCCGCCGTGCCTCCATGCCTCCTTCTCCTCGAACCCGGCATGCTTTGCAGTGCCAGAATAATCGAGTGCATCAATGACCGTCTCTGCCAGGGTCTTGTACACTGCCGCATTATGAATGGGCTCAGTGACCTCGGTCGTCGAGGCAATCGTCGAAGAGACCACCGCCGTTGCCCGGGATATATACAGAACAATCCCAACAATAAGTCAGTGGAAAACTGGGGGCCAGGCTGGACGCGTACCGCGTGAGCGAGATTGCTCCCCTCCATCATCTTGAGTGCCTCAGGCCTCAGAGAGAGCGTCGCCAGCTTTGATGCTGCACTTTTTGAGTTCCTCAGCCGCAGCCCATAGCCGTGAGTTTTCTTTGATGCTCAAGGTGAGCTATATAGTATATAACTACACTCAGTCTGTGGTCTTGGCAAACACAGGGAAACAGAAGAGGAATAAGGAACGACACGTACCCTGATGCGCTCTTACATGGCTCTGGCCTTTCTCATTGCCTCGGAGTCTTGGAACTTATCCACGTCACCCTACACTGGCAGCTGCTTCACGTTCTCCTGCAGCTCCCTATTTTTTCGCAGTTCGTCTCTCAGAACATCTACAAATGTCTTGAATGGCGCTTTGGGCAGCTCATCACTATGACAAGAGGTGGGGTGGAAAGGTGCCATGGAACCTGCAGCAGGGCGGTAGCATAGAGCAGCAACTGGTACGTGTGGATGGTACAGAGTTGTAGCTAGATGGAAGGTGATCCGGTGATGGGGGCAGGAATGGTACAGTTTACAGCTGTCCTACAGCCGTATACAGCCATTGAGCGGTACGTTCATACCACCGACTGTTGTACGATGGACGAATGGTCCACGCATGAGTTCGGGGAATGGGAAGGCAAGATAGCGGATAGAACCAAAGCACGTCGATCCGAGATCGTGCGATGGAGCGAAAGGTAAAGCGGGCCGCGATTGTTAGTCGCTCTACTGCTGCAGAAAGGGGAAAGGAAGGGAAGGGAAAGAGAGAGAGAGAGAGTGTGTGTGTGTGTGTGCTGGCTCCGCGTGAGCCACTTGAACGCTGGGCAAAACGAGACAAGAACGGACGCAAAGTGGGGAAAACGCGACGCAAAGGCACAGCGGAGGCACTACTTGCCTTCTGCTCACGGTGCTGCGCGCAGGCTTATATAGTTCAAACCTATCTACTTACAGTCTAGGCTAAGTGTCCGTAACAACGAAAAGATGGTGGTATAAAGGGGAAAGATGACAGCAGCACGCACGCTCTGCCCTGTGGCGTCGGTCGAGTTGGGCGAGGCCGAGATTGGGGCATTCTGAGCCCAGCACGCATCCCGTCGTTACACCTCCCAGGTGCTTTAAAAATTGACCCTCCTGGGTCAACCCATCGATGGTGTTCTCTGTGGCCGAAATTGTCTGCTGGCGATGCGAAATGGGGTGCTGCGCCGCTGAAACAAGTGGACGCGTCGTCGCATAGGTCAGGAGCATGGTGAATGAGATCGAAGACGGTGTCTTACACGACTTGCGAGTTGGGGGCGGAGGGCGTAGCGTCCATTGGAAGGGCTGGGGGTGGTTCTTCTGGCTTGTCCAGCTGCAGCGCGGCGATCGGTGGGACTTGAGGAATGGCATCGAGAGGTGGAATGCCGGAGCACTTGTGCTTTGGTTCATTGTCTTGCACGATGGTGCTGGTGCCAATGGATGGAGAGATGTCAGTGAAGCTGGCGGCGTTGTAAGGGTTGCTGTTGCTGTTGCCAGTGTCGGCTTCGGTGAAATGCAGGGAGGAGTCGGTACCGAGGTCGGAACAGCTGGTTGAGGGGGCGCAGGCGGCGGTGACGATGTTGCCAGCGTCGTTGAAGTTGTTGTTGCTGTTGCTGGTGTCGGCGTCGGTGGTGACGATGCAAGCGGTGTTGCTTTTGGTGCTGCTGCTGTTGGCGTTGCAGGTGCAGGCGACAGTGACAAGGCTGGAGTTGTTGTTGATAAAGCTGTTGCTGTTGCTGGTGGTGGAGTCGGTGTTGTTGCTGCCTGAACACGGTGCCGGTGGGGTCTGAACAACGTCGGCGGTGCTGGCTCGAGAGCAGTCGAAGCTGAGGGGGTGCGCAAGATGATGGAGGGAAGGATGCTGCGCTGCATTGGCGCATTTTGAGTCGGCTTGAAGAATGGTGGGGAGGTTGTTGGTTGAACGCGGTGAGGTGATGCCGAAGACGGGGCTGGTGGCTTGCGCAAAGTCGATGAGGGGGACGGGGTCGACGTCAGATGCTGTGAAGAGGGCCTTGTCACGGTCGCGGTTGTCGCTGCAGTGGGCATCGGCGGTGCGGGGCTCATTGCTGATGCTGCTGGCGGGGCTGTCGTCATTGTCGACGCGCGTTGGGTCGTCCTTGGTATCGAAGCGGTTCCTGCCCGGATCGTACACAAACTTGCTGTTGTCGTTGGTGCTGAAGTTGCTGGCCTTGCGAGGGTGGTCGTTGCAGTTGCGATCGCTGCTGCTGCCGTCGTCGATGACACCGATGTCGTTGCGCGTTGGCTTGCCTTTGATACTGTCGGGGTTGTGGTTGTTGCTGGGGACTCGCGCTGGCTCTGGCTTCTTGATCGGGCTCGCATCGCCATTTCTTATGCTTGTGATGTCGGTTTGTTCTTGCGTTTGGCGGCTATTCGATTTAGCTTTGGTGGCTTCGGTGATTTCGGGTTGCAATGGCAATGCGGCGGCGATTGACAAGGGCGGAGGTGGCGGGAGTTCGTGAATGGTAGGCGTGGACGGTGGTGGTGATGATGGTGGTGATGATGACGGTGGCGAGGACAGCGTTGACAAGGGCGATGGTGGCGAAAGTGGCGGTGACGCAGATGGCATTGGCGAAGGCAGCAGTGACGGGGTCGGCAATAAGGACCTGAGGCGCATGGACAGAGGGACTTGCTCTGATGTAGGAACGGAACTCAAAGGCGAAGGCGGTGGTGGAACTGTACGAACTGGGGGCTTTGGCGGAGGCGACGGCAGCGCTGGCAAGGACAGTGGTGGCGAAGGCGAGACTAAACTTGAGTGATTTTGAGCAGACAGGGGCGGTGAGACTTTGCGAATTGGCGATGGCAGCGAAACGGAAGATGGGTGGCTTTGATCATGCAGCGGCGGCGGGACAGAACTTGGGCGATTTCGAGCTGGCGATAACGATGGTGGTGGTGATGGCGGTAGCGGCAATGGCGGCAATGGCATTAATGCTGTAGACAGAGCGGGTGTGCGAGTTAAAATCGAGGGTATTGGTGAGGGATTGGCAAGCGCAGCCGGCGCGCTAGCAACGAGGTCCACATGCAAAGTCAGCGTCTCAGGTGCGGGTGGCGAAAGTGCATGGGCAGAAGACGGTGTCGGGAGGGCTGGCAGCTCATCGCCCAAACGCTGCGATATCGTGGTTTTCATTGCCCGCACAATGTCCTGGAATACCCATTCTAAGTCGGGGGTAATCTTGGCCTGGTCGCTAGGGTGAAGGCCCTGCAAGAAGAGCTCATGGAACTCTCTCTCGGACAGGTGGTTGAAGGCAAGGAGGGGGCCAGATAAAGACCAGAGATCCTTGAAGTACTCGGCCGCATCGTTTTTGCCTTTCATAGGCCACTTTGATGACCAATCGATGAAGTCTTGAAGATTCTGCTGGTCGCGCTCAAGCCAAATGGATACTTCGTCATTGGACATGTCGGAGTAGTAGCTTGGTATGATGGATTCTTCGTGTGGTGGAGGCTGGATGCTTCAGGTGAAATGCGGTGGGAGGCCCGATATTGGTGCTGAGTGAGTGTGTAGGATTGCCAAAGGCAGGGGAATCTAAACTGAAAACAAATGGGAATAAAAAGCAAGACAGCGAACCTGAAAAGGCTCACTGCCTCACTGGGGCAGCCAATTTGTACGATGGACGAATGGTCCATGCGTGAGTTCGGGGAATGGGAAGGCGAGATAGCGGATAGAACCAAAGCACGTCGATCCAAGATCGTGCGATGGAGCGAAAGGTAAAGCGGGCCGCGATTGTTAGTCACTCTACCGCTGCAGAAAGGGGAAAGGAAGGGAAGGGAAAGAGAGAGAGAGAGTGTGTGTGTGTGTGTGTGCTGGCTCCGCGTGAGCCACTTGAACGCTGGGCAAAACGAGACAAGAACGGATGCAAAGTGGGGAAAACGCGATGCAAAGGCACAGCAGAGGCACTACTCGCCTTCTGCTCATGGTGCTGCGCGCAGGCTTATATAGTTCAAACCTATCTACTTACAGTCTAGGCTAAGTGTCCGTAACAACGAAAAGATGGTGGTATAAAGGGGAAAGATGACAGCAGCGCGCACGCTCTGCCCTGTGGCGTTGGTCGAGTTGGGCGAGGCTGAGATTGGGGCATTCCAAGCCCAGCATGCATCCTGTCGTTACACTGTGCAGTAACAGAACCCATAGAAGTACAGCTGTACAGCCGTACTACTATACAGCGACGGCATGCAGCCCTAATCTTGCAGAGACAGTTGGCAGGCAAGGAAGAGGGCTATAGGAAAAGGACACGGACAATGATGTAGATGCTGTGCACCCACCATGCACACTTACTTCACAACACAAGGAGGGGGGAGACGCGATACATGTGCCGGTGGGGATTGTGTTAGACTCATTAACGGTCCAACTCTTCTCCTCTTGTATCTAGTTGGTCTCCCAGAGCCTGTATGAACACACCTTGTCTGATGATACCCCACAACTTGTTTTGGTAGTCTTAAGGCAAGCACAAGTGCGTGAAAACACGCAACGACAAGCACACCAAGGGGCCATTGGCAGAAAAGCACGAGTTTTCCTGGACCTGAAAGTTGATTTTCAATTGATTAGTCCTGGAAAATCCACAGAGTCTGAACTTGCCACGGCGTTCACATTGACTTTTGCCCACCTTACAACCATACACCCGCTCAGCATAACTCTTCCCCCCCCATCTTTCTTCACAAACTCCTTCATTGAAACATCCCCATCATCATGGAACTTCGTCCTAAGCAATCTGCTCACCCAGGATACCACCATACAGGAGGCCCACCTAGAGCACAAGCGGTTCCAGGTACCAAGACAAAGAAAGACCTGGCCGCAGAGATGAAAGAAAAGAAGGAGAAAGCCAAGGCCGATGGGTTGAAAAAAATAGCTGCGATTGAGAGGGCTAACACCACAGCCTATGCTAATGATGAGACACCTAGACCCCAGGCCACCCAGACGTCTTCCTGTGGTCATAAACGGTCCAAAGCCCAAGAACCTAGCAACCATCGAACAGTATCTCCATCTGAATCTGCATATGAGCTCACATCCAAGTCTACTGAGCCAGATCCTGAAAACATCGAAGCCGCCAGTAACAAAGACACCAATGAAGAGCAACCCCATGACTCTGATGTTCCATCCATTGAAGGGCCTGAACCGCCAACCGACCTTGAGCATACAATCAAGAAGAAGTCGAAAGGGAAGTCAGATGTTCGTACATTTATAGAGGACCTGAAGAAAGGAGATGAGGAGGAGGAGGAGGAGGAGGAGGAGGAGGAGGAGGACTCCGGTCCTCAGGAAACACCAGTCATCATACGAACCAAGCGTCTTCGAACTGAAGCTGTAAGAATTTCATCTTATCTGTAGCCATGGCAGTTCAATCAAAGACATTTTACAGAGGCTGAAAGAACCGCCAATTGTGAAGAAACAGAAGACCTTGCAAGAGGACGAGCAAGAAGGGACTACAATGAAGCCACGCAGAGGCCTTTCAAGTGCTGGAGAGCCGGAGGTACTATGCTCCCAAGGCGTTCATTTGTGTGGTTGAATGCTAAAGTTGTGGCCAGAATAACAGAACGAGAAAGAAAGCCAGGGAGCCTGATGGTCACCGTCGCCAAGGGACAAGCCTAAGGGGGGGTGAGGACGAAAACCCTCCCCCTGTGGACGTCAACTCGGAGGTTCTGAAAAAGGGGCACAGGGCTGTTAAACGGACATCCCGGATCACCTCGGAGTTGGACGACTCGGACAACAACGTTGCCATCGTCAAGAATGTCAGAAAGGAGTCTTGGGTCATTATTCCAGATAAGGTATGATATTCAATTAAAGTAAAACTTGACGCTTATGGCCCACACTCCTAAACAGGATAAACGACTCCCTTCAGAAAAGATTGCCTATGTTCGCCCACCCATCGCTTGTCACCAAGTTGCCTTGACTAGCATCCCCACAAAGCTCAGTACAAAGAAGACCGGTGGTGGGGTGCCTATGTCCCAAGTGTCGGAGTCTCACAACAACATATCCGATCAGGTGCCTGGTGGGAAGCGTCAAGTGCCGGCACATAACATAAGGCACGTTCCCTATTGTCTAACCTCACGACCACCACATGTTCACTCTTGACGAAATAACTCTGTTCTTTTGGAATGACAGCAATGATGCCAGGTCAAAACGGGAGGGAGAAACCAAGGACAAGTTTGTTGCGAGCTGGGTGGGTGCCTCCCACCAGCAAGAAGTGACGTCCACCAGTGGATCACAGTCCTCTCATGCCTTGGTCCACCACTCGAAGGCCTCAAACATTTCGTCTCGTTCTGTCCTATCCTCGCGGGCTGTGGTCAGGACCACAGCAGGTAAACATCAGTTAAGTGATGATGACACTTATGCCGGTGAAGTCAGTAGAGGGGCAGTGTCGGACAATGACAAGCTTGAAGGGGCAGAGTGTGAGGAGGCCCGTAACAGTCCACCCAAGGGGAAACGGCAGGCAAACAACAATGTATGCTCTGTCTTATCTCTTCCGTGTTGATATCTAAGATTCTGCAGGGCCTCGTTGTGATTAAACACGACAAGGAGCTCAAGCCTCCCAAGCGCAAGCGTGTTTCTAACGAAACTAGTCTCCCTTCTGAATGCCACATTGGCAACACGTGGACCAAGCAAGTTGTCCCTACACTGGTCTATTGGCTTGGCCGCCAGAAATCCCCATGGTACCCGGCACCAAATCTTGTCCTTGAAGCGCTCAGGACAATTTGTCAAGAACTCTACATACCTGAAGTTGTCGAGATGGTTCCTCTGGCCAGAAAAGAGGATGAACCCTTTGTTCTGGTAAGTGTCCAACTCTTTCTATGGATACAGAGTATCTAACATGCTTTCATGGTAGGTTACCCAGCGGTTTAAGGATCGCTGGCACAACAAGATAGCGTCATCTGCCCAATCCATCTTGATATCTTATTTCGAAAGTGAACCCGACCTTGCTGACTCAGACAACTCGCGTGCTGGGTATGCTGAGTGGGCCTTAGGCCACTCACGCTTTTGTTTCTCTAAAGCTGAATATGATAATCCAAAGGTATGTGTCCATACATCGCCATCTTTGACACATGTTTGCCCAGAATATACGTAGAAATGGAAGGGCCTCTTTTATGGTAACCTTGCCATACTATCTTTTGCGTCCCACTGGGAGTGTGTCCACGGTTTCCTGGACATCGAGGACCTTCAATCTGACTTTGAGGATGGCCACTCACATGGCGCTTTGGCACTGGCCTGCTCAGCGGTCAGTTGTTCTCTGATTTACTGTCTCCTTGTTAATGACTATCCTGGATAGATGAAACGTGCTCTCATGCTCTGGAAGGATAGGGCGATCACTGTCAGCGCTGTTCAAGAGGCTTGCGGGGCAGGTTGTTCAATCAAGCTGAAGGCAAAGGAGAACAAAAGTACGGGCAAGAAAACGACCGCCTACGCAGCATTTTCTGGTACCCACTGGAAGGACGACACCAACACATTCCTCAAGTCCGTCATGACCCTCAGCACTGAAGATATGGACACGATCACCGATTTGGCGAAGATAGCCGCTAAGAGAGTGATGAAGACAGAAGAGAAAGCCTCCACGTTGACCGTCAATGATGACGATGATGATGATGACATCATTCTCTGTAATGGATCTGAATCTTCGGAGTCTAGTACACATGAGGATGGGGTCAGTGCAGCACAGATTCCACAATGGAAGAGTCACCGTACGTTTTCACACTTTCTACTGCGTTATATGGTATCTAATGTTGTTTTCAAGTTACCGAAGCAACGGGACCAGCAATCCCCCCCGATACATATGAAATCCGAGTTCGTCATCAAGACATGGATCGAGAGGATACTTCTAACATCCGGTACGATCACTCCTTATGTTCTTGGCATTCTGAAGCTCACACTTAGATGCACCACCATCACCGTAACCTCAACTCTTGCTCCTCAATGCATCATCAAACCAGCAGTTCGGGCTCGCGCCATCGTCCTGATAATGGCAAACCTCAGCCTTTGCGTCGCAATGAAGAATACATTGACTAGGACATTGCCTTTGCCGCTTCATCATCTTCGCGTCGCTTTTCACTGCCTTTAGAACTACACTCTACCCTTCTTCCTATGGACACTGCCTGTATTTACCCTGACCCTCTTGCTCGTTGAGGAGGATAGTTACCCAGAATCCATCATTGCTGTCTGTCCATTGTGCCCCTGTGTGATTCCCCGGCTGGCCTGTTTGGATCAGTCTTGAAGATCCTTGTGCACGCTCTTAGAGTATTTCCTTGGTTGTGCCTTGCGGACAACCCTTACTGCTTTCTGTACAATATTCTATCTTACTAGAGTGTCTTACGGCTTCCGTGCACATCTTGCGGGTGGCTTATGACACTCATTTACAAGCCAGGTATGAGTTCGGCAAGCCCAACTGTAAGCCGGGTGCAAATATGGCAAGTCCGATTGCAAGGCACTTCACAAGGAATCGACCTAGCTTGATGGACTTGCAGGATTTTTCCTTGCAGATGGCTTGCAGCAGGCTGCAAGTCCGATAAGTACACATCAAGACACCAGCAAGTAAGGTTGTATTTTGCTGATGTGCAGTGGAGTCCAATCCTGCTTGTCCTGGGCTGTCGTGTCGGCGCCATGCTCGATGAGGAACAGTGCAAGATCCACGCTTCCACCTTTCGCCGCTGATACCGTATGTAGCAAAGTTAACCCGTCCTTATTCTTGGCCGTCGTGTCGGCGCCGTGCTTGACGAGGAACCGTGTGAGGCGTACATTTCTCCCTCAAGACACCGCTACCCAGTGCAGCAGAGTCGATTCACGGTTGTCCTGGGCCATCGTATTGGCACCATGCTCAACAAGGAATTGCGCAAGGCCCACACTTCCGTAACGTATCACCGAAACCGCGTGTAGAGGAGTTGACCCATGCTTGTCTTGGGCTGTGACATCGGCGCCATGCTCGACGAGGACCCATGCAAGATCAATGGCCCCCGGATACGATACAGGCAATTCATGCAGCGGAGTCGATCCATTCTTGTCTTTAGCTGCTGCATCGGCCCCGTGCTTGAGAAGGAACTTTCCAAGATCTACACTTCCGGAGGATGATGCCTGATGCAGCGGAGTTGATGCACGCCCGTCCTGGGCTGTCGCATCGGCTCTGTGAGAGACGAGGAACCGTACAAGCTGTAAGTGACCACATCGCGATGCCTTATGCAGTGGAGTTGACCTGTGGTTGTCCTGAGCTGTCACGTTGGCATCATGCTCGATGAGCAACTGCGCAAGATCCACATGCCCCTCAGATGACTTTGATACCATATGGAGGGGAGTCCATCCATGCTCGTTCTGGGCTGTCACGTCGGCACCATGCTCAAGGAGGAATCGAGCAAGACCCACACATCCCACACTTCCCGGCCAACACGCCGATACCAGATGTAGCAGAGTTGACTTGTCCTTGTCCTGCGCCGTCACATCGGCGCCGTACTCAACGAGGATTTGCGCAAGGTCTACAGTTCTGTTATCCGATGCGGATGCCGCATGTAGTGGAGTCGACCCGTTCTTGTCCTGTGCAGTTACATCGGCCCCATGCTCAATGAGGAAACGTGCGATGTCCGTACTTCTGTTTCACGACGCAGATGCTGCATGGAGCGGAGTCGAACCGTTCTTGTCTTGGGGGGTCGTGTCAGCGCCATGCTCAACAAGGAACCGTGCAAGATCGACGCTTCCCCTGTTCGATGCCGATACCTGATGCAGCGGCGTCGACATGTTCTTGTCCAGGGCAGACGCATCAGCGCCATGCTCAACGAGGAACCTTGTGAGATCCACAGATCCACCTTTCGATGCCTTATGTAGCGGAGTCGACCTATCTTTGTCCCGAGCTGTGACGTCGGCACCACGCTCGACGAGGGACCGTGTGAGATCCACAGACCCGCTCGGCGACACCCATGATAGTGCATGGAGTGGGGTAGACTTGTCCTTGTCCCTGGCTGTCATGTCGACACCTTGCTCGACAAGCAACCGTGCAATATCCAAAGATCCCGATTTTGACGCCTCATGTAGCGGAGTCGACCTATCCTTGTTCTGTACCGTCGGGTCGGCGCCACGCTCAAGAAGAAACTGTGCGAGATTCGCGTCTCCCTTATATGACGCTGATGCCATATGCAGTGGAGCCCACCCGGACTTGTCCTGTGCTGTTACCTCAGCGCCTTTCTCGACGAGGAGCCGTACAAAATCGGTCTTTCCGAGCATTGAAGCCATGTGGAGCGGAGTTGTTCCGGCCTTATCCCAAGCTGTCGCATCGGCGCCGTTCTCGACGAGGAATCATGTGAAATCTGTATTTACTTTGAACCATTGCGATGCCCGATGCAGCGGAGTCCACCCGTGCATATCCTGAACTGTCACACTGGCACCGTGTTCTACGAGGAACCGTGCAAGATCCACAATTCCCATTTCCGCCGCCTCATGCAGCGGCGTCGACCCTTCCTCATTCTGGGCTGTCACGTTAGCGCCATGCCCAACGAGTAACCGTGCGAGATCCAGGCTCCCCACACGTGACGCTAAATGCAGAGGAGTCCGTCCCCAGTTGTCTTCAGCTGTCGCGTTGGCGCCGTTCTCGACAAGGAACTGTGCGAGGTCCACACACCTCGCTGACGATGCTTGATGTAGTGGCGTTTCCCCAGAGTCGTCCTTGGCTGTCACGTCAGCGCCATGCTCTACAAGGATGCATGCGACTTCGACATGACCTTCCCTCGAAGCCAATTGCAAAGCAGTTGTCCCCTCAGTGACGCCCCGAGAATGGCCATCCCGCGAGTGCCCGGTCACCAAGAACTTCACTACAGTGTGTAATCCGCAAGAAGAGGCATATTGTAATGGAGTACTGAGGGGTGGCAACGGCCTTTCCTCTTGTTCAATTACCACTGGGGTCCCAATTGCTTCGCGTATCCAGCGCCAAATTCCAAGATGTGGTTTCCCCGCGTCAAACAGCTGTTTCATCCCTTCATCTACGGTTTGCGACACAACATCAAAACGAGCATGCTCAACCCAGTGCATAGCAGCATATTCAGCGAGAGGGTATTCTTGCAGCCTGTCTCTGGTGATATCTTCACCCAGGTGCAGTAAAATACCCAGACAAGCTTGCGCGACAAGCGTATGGGTGGGTGTCAGGGAGATATGATAACGATGGGATATAGTGTCACATTTTTCGCCAAAGCGGGAAGACGTCAAGAACTCCTTGACTGAGAAGTGGGAAAATTGGATAACGGGGGAGGAGTCGACGTTGACAAGTGCAAGTAATGTGGAGCATGTCGACATCACCGCTTCTAGCAGATCTTCTAGGTGCCAATCGTTGCAGAATTTCGGAATCGGTCCAGCATTGAAGTCAAATGCGAGGAATTCTGCCAGTTCCTCGACTCGAAGTGGACAGGAAACGACGGCGACGCATTGGAGGAGCCGTTGGGCAAATTCCCAGTTCGTGTCCTTGATCTCTCGCAAGGTGCGCTTGTATGTCCCATTGAGCATCGCTGGTAACTCTTCCAGCGCATGGCAGATGTGCCCTGGGAGGCAGTCGCAGAGGTAGTCCAGCTGGCAGCACACCCATCTAAACCTACCGCAGAGAGCTAAGCGGAAGTCAAGAATCAAGATATTAGTGACTTACATGCCATCAGCTCGTTTTGTCAAGACATCAATCACGAGCTGCTTATATTCCGGTTTCCACCTTCGCATCTTTCTATTGTTGTTTACCACCGACTTGATATAGTTCTCTATGTCCTCCATCTGTCCAGTCTCGTCTTGTAAAGAAATAGAACAGAATGTTAAAGGTTCAAGGACAGTCCTAATGTCGGCCTCGGGTCGGCTAGTGATGCATATGCGCAAATTTGGGAATTGTGAGTCGATGAGGTCCTCCAGGAGCACGATAAATTCCTCGCGGGGGGATGAAAGAGTAGATGTGTTTGGACATTCGTCCAATGCATCGACAATCAGGAAAATTGGGGATTGTCCTGGCAGTCCCAGCAAACCCTTCAAGTAAAGGACAAGTGAATCATTGCCAGGATCTTGCATTCCATTGTTGTGTTCCGAGTACAACTTGGAAAGAATGGTACAGTAGGAATCGGACTGACAGCAAAGCTGGACCAGAATGGATGAGAGAAACCCACAGAGGTCCTTCTTTTGGTCCTCCCTAAAGTCGTAGTAAAAGATAGCGAGTGACGCGAGCCCAGATTTTCGCATGGTCTCAATCTCTTCGACGATTGTGGAACTGACCAACACGGTTAGTTCGCAAGACGGAAATACCAGTAGGACAACGTACCAAATGACACTCTTTCCAGCGCCCGCTACGAAAGTCGAAATTGGGAAACCATCAGCCTGCGAATTACGAGAGGGTGAACGTTGTTGGTAGGCGACTGACGTTTCCTGTGTATCCAGAGTAGGGAACTCTGCCCGGATACTTTCCATTCTGAGAACATACCGCCTTTAATGAACCACTCCCCGGTCCCATGATGCCGCGATCGCCGGGCGATGTTATAATTTTTCCATGGGTCCAGGGGAGACAGCCAGCTTCGAATATCTTGGTGCACCTTTTCACCTGCCAGACAATCAGTTGATCCACGCAATAGCAATTTCGGGGAATGACCGACGATTAAATTTATTCATATCACTCGTCATTTGATGTAGGGTCTCTAACGCTCAGTCAGACACAGAATGAGTTCGTTGTCACCAACAAAACGTACGGAGGGCTTCTTGCACACCGGCAAGATGGGAGGTTTTACAACAGATGGAGAGCGTACAAGCCAAGTGTTTTTAGGAGAGGAATTGGTCCGATGTGAGGAAATGATGAAGGGACAGTGGGGCGAAGGTCAGCGCACCACCTCTTGCACATAAATGTGTCTTATTTTCGCACGCTCTCCCGCCGTAAAATTGCCTGAAACGGATGGGCGCCAGTTGGAATCAAGCGCTGGCGGTGGTTGTGGCATTGAAGGGAGATTATAACCAACAAAAGGCTGTGTGTTGGTGCGCGTCGATAGGGCTGCGCACCGCACCGTATACGGGTATATTGACAGCTGTAATATGGTATGAAAGTGACTGCGAGCCGTACCGTAAACCAAAACCAAGACAGTCAACAGTACAGCATGGCCGCAGTGGGTGTCAATATGGCCAAAAACAGTACGGTATGGCCGTAATCCTGAAAGAATGAGAACAGACAATGAGTCTTGAATGAAAAGAGAGGGTTGAAGCAAGAAGCTTAAGAGGATGCAGTGATGAGACTTGAGGCAGCAGCAAGTTGTAGAACTGTCGATGAGGAAGAAAGCGACGGCAAAAGAGAGAAACCCAGGTAATGTATTTATATATGTGTGAGAGAGACTATGTACAAGTACGCTAAGGTTGTCAGTATGTGCAGAGAGGAGGGGCCACGAAAGGAGAAAAACGAGAAGTCATTCTGCCGGCAATAAGACCCGGACGGACAAGGCACACTCAGAGGAAGGGGGTGTGGGCGGACCTGAGATGTCATTCTCGATGGGATTTCACCCATGGTGCGACACACCATGTCACCCTCCACCATACAGCACAATGTCGGTTGAAGGAGAGAGCAACTACGGAATGATGACCTTGAAGCCAGGAGATGACACAGCGCTCTGTGGTTGTGCTGTGCCAAAATAGAAAGTCGGATAGTTCTTTCCAAACATGAGCTTACCACATGCATAAGTGAGCAGGACAAGCACATACACGTGCCTCCTCAACTGCAGGATGCACTGCGAGAGTGAGGTCGTAGACCTTGACCAGATCAAATGTCACCTTGTGATAGAGTTTGAATTCAGAGTCTTTGTAGGGGCTTTTGAAGATGTATTTGAACAAGTTGCCGTTTGTGGAAAGCAAACTGGTATTCTCGTCCATGAGCTAAGGGTCACATTGGAACTTTGCAGTCAAACTTCAAGTCCGGTGGACGACAGAGGACGATGAGTAGATCTAAGCAAAATTGAAAAAGTGGCTAAGTAGGATGGGTGACAGTAACGGAGATAGCCACGCACCATCGTCCGGGTCTTCCTGCTGGCTTCCAGTTCACCTCCATGTCCCATCAGGCCATGGCTCTGATCCAGACGGGTGGAAAGAGGGCGTGCTGACCAGTTCCTCTCCTCCCCATACCCCGTACACTCACGGGCACACTGTGAACTTGCTACTGAATGGCAAAGCGTGGTGATGATGCCCAATGGTGTTGCATTGCATCATGTCAAGGACAACTGTACGGTGCTCTACCACGCCCTCGTCGACCTCTCACTTATCATTGTGCTCACCTGAATCACCTAGGCCAAACACCATGTGCAGTGAGCGTGATGTTGGACAGTGCGTTTCTTGAAGCGGCATGCACTAGTGGTGTGGGCTGATGATGATTGGGCGATCTGCGTATCTTTGGAAAAATAAGGTGCAAAGGAGGGAGGGTTGGTCATGAGGGGGAAATCTTCGAGCATGAGGAAAGGAGGGAGACAAGTGCAAGACAACAAGGGGAGAAGACGATGACGAAAATGACAGCGAGGTTAGGGCTTAGATGCACATGACAGACAGGCTTGCAAGGCAAGTTGATTTATGGTAGGACGGCTTTCACTGGCAGCGGCCATTTTTGCATGGCTAAATCTTACTCAAACCCGTATTGTGTTATGTCCATTGAAGGATACATTCAGGCCATATACTACAGCTGTAAAGTCGTACTATATGGTGACGACCAACCCACTGGCAGCACAGTGGCCCAGCACAAACATTCTGATCTGTGCTCTCACACCCAACAACGACATCTTCGGTGCTCTGGCAATTGGAAGCCATGGCATTCAGCGACAGATAGCACCTGACCATGGCCAACTCTACCAGTGTATTTATTTTAACAGATTCGTGTTAGTCTCGCCAACAAAAGTCGACTAATCACAAATCACTACACCCACAATTTGTTTCTTCCTTTTCTAAGTGTACCCGCTCATAGACGTGGGAGCCTACACGATCCTGTATTCGATACCATGCTCATTGCAAGGTCCATTGTCACTTGTGGTGATCAACATCATTGGCTTCCCCACATCGAAGAAAATATCCCCAACGGTCTTACACCTTCGGTACCGGCGATCCCCCCTACAGTTGTCCCACTTCTTACAATGGATCCCTGAGCGATAGAGGGGCCTTCCTATCCGTGGCAGCCATCTATTTCTACGCAGCACAAGAGATCATTGCTCCGACTCATGCTATGTCATCCATGGCAACAACTGGCACGATGACACCAACTCATGGGTTTCCGACATTGAGCCCAGTCTTTCCGGAGAAAACAGCGCTGGGAAGTATCCACCAATTGTACGTTATGTTTACGTCTCCTTCAGTAGCACTTGGTGCCATCTCTCCTTCTACCTTTCACATGACAAATTGACAACCGAATCCCTTTTTTACAAGGTTCGTTGCTCACCATTATCATCATCGGTTATCGCAGGGCCTTGTCCTCTAAACACTACTGGGCTGCCGTCGACTGGGTGGTCTCCGGCCAAACGTGTTCCTTGTCGTTGTGACGGTAGTGGGTGCACTTGTTCTCCAAGCTCACTGGGGCACCAGCACGGCCAATTGGGATGTGTATTTAGGCTGTGAAGTAATAGTATAAGAAAACGTATCTGGGGATACTGGCTAGGGGTTATAACTGATTATTGACGCCTCTCTTATTTCCAGCAGACCGGCTTGGTGGCTCTATTCCAAACATCACGATCGTCATGAGGTCTACATGGGACAAGATTTCATCGATATAAATGTCTTGCCACGGCTTGGGAACGAGGGCAGTGAACCCCACTGGGTTGAAAGAACAGTGGTTAAGAAACTTGACAGATACATTATCCCATGTATGCGTGGTTGCGGATCGCCACGGTTGTAACTCTGAGCAGCGTATTCAACAAGGGCACCTCTGAATCTGGTTGCTTCCCCAAATGAGTCATCTAGCACATATCCCGGTCCAGGGTTTGCATCCCGTTAATTCTGCAATTTTTGCAAACCGGTAGATCTGCTTGTACTGTGCATGCCTTGACCTCGAATCGCTGTGCAATGAGGCCCATATTTCCAATGAGCAGACTCGGAATGAGCCTACAGTGGTACCCCAGAGATAGTGACTAGGCAAAGAACAACGGCACAGTGCCACTTTTCTTTCAGCAGTTCCCAGGCTAAATTGGGTGCAGAGGGACGTGCTCAACCTTTTATCCAGTCAGCGCGTGCACTGCTGTACTCTATTGTATTTTGGAACCACCAGGGCAAGCATGGAGAACAAACACCCTAAAATCGTCAAAAGGCAATATGCGGATCGGATCCTGGCATAATGTCCCGATCGATACGGGGGTACATAGTCTTTCCCACCCATGGATCAACCTGCGAGGACTGTGACTTGGAGGGGTGTCTATCTGTATCTGGTGCTGGCCGGATCACGGGTCTAGGGCTCCGAGCCATAGAAAAGAAGAATAAAACCGAGGAAAAGAGAAGCGAGAGGAAAATGGAAGAACGGACAGACTTCCTTGTCCCTGTAGAGTTGGAGGGGGAGAATACAATACCCATACAATGGGGAAATGGGGGAAAGGATTTGCAGATTCTGTTGCAAAGGGTCATAAAAGAGGGATGACACTGAGGGTCGCAGTGTGTGCAACAACGCGGCGCAGCGCTCATGTCATTCATCGCATGGGCATTTTTGGATCTGCTGGCATAGCCAAACGTATGGCAAGCTTAAAGGACACAACCCCCCCAGATGAAACTCCGCTCTGCCGATGCACTGCCGACCATAACATAATGCAAGGATGATTGTCACCATACCAAAAAATCATTATATAATTTAAATATCTTATCGTCTGATTGCAATTATCAATCATCAATTATCAAGCCATAATTATGATTATCAATGAGCGCAATACCCAAAGTTGCATCACATATGTTCAAATTCAAATATTGAAAATTGATCGCATATGTTCAAGTTCCAATATCACCAATCCCATGTTCATATTATGTAATCGCAAGTCAAACAACTGGTTATCACAGTGAGGTGCACAGCAACACATGGTGAACTATAAGTCCAACAAGACAGAAGCAAGGCCTATGTACATGCAAATGTACCAATGATAAGTAACTTCATAGCACACACAGAGGTTGCCTTGGTGGTGATAATGGACAGGAGGGGGGCTCCTTGAACTGCGACCACCACCAGGCGCAGATTTCCCATGGTTGAAACCGGGGCAAGGAGTGGTGAAGGCCACATGTACCAATGCCCCCGGGTACCCCAGAGAAACAACCTTGCAATGAATCACACCAACAGTAACAAAAGATGTGTAAAAAACATAGAAATAGACATTAAATGTTGGAAATGTCATCCATCCAAAACACATGAGATGCCCGACCACTGCCAGACGCGAGTTTCCCACGGTTGAAACCTGGGCAACGAGTGACGAAGGCCACATGCCACAATGCCCCCTATGTATCCCAGAGAATGCCCTTGTAACGAATCACACCAACAGCAACCAGAGTTGCGCAAAATCAAGAAATAGAGATAAAATGTCAGAAACATAGCCAGACAGACTGAGAGGACACAATCAGCAACAACAAAGAATGACGCACTGAGGCCCAAACCAACCCATCCAACTCCAGAATCAGCATACTTGATGGGTTCTGAGGTGTGAATGCACTATACAAGAGAAACCACTATCTGAAGGGGAAATAAGAATGAGATGGTACTGCGTGATCAATGAGAGACTCACCATTAATAAGAAAAACCTGGGAACCAGCACTGAGTAAGGAGAACCTGAAGGAAATGGGGGAAGGGAGAGAGGAAGAACTTCTTCAAGAAGGCAGCTCACCACCCTAAAAATCACAAGGACCGACAAATTTATGAAGTGAGTGGAAGACACCTGGGAACCAGCTCTGAGAAAAGAAGGGGAAATTCCAGTACAATGGATGCATTGTAGTGAGGTTTTAGTGGGTAGGACTGTATGATAAGCATGCCTGCTGGGCGTGCAAACGTTGTGCTTTGAGTCCCACACTACCCCTAACCCAGGGGTGTGCATAAAGGCATTTTTCCTCACACCTGGACCTCAGTCTGGCTATAGCATGATAGGCGGGGCTGGTTAATCCTCTCGCCGCCTATCAATTATCTCAGATGACAAATCTATTGTTTAAATACATAGACACCCTCTAAGATAAAGTGCTCTCAAAAATAAATAAATAAATAAATTATAATGGACAGGAAAGAAACAAGGTCTTAGACAAAGTTGGTGGGGCAAGAGGTAGGGAGGCTGGAAGGAATGAGCAGCTGTGGTGAAAGTGTGAGAAAGTGTAAGGCAGTGATGTTAAAGTTGGACTCACACTGGACCCCAAGGTCATGAGAGAGGAAACCTGAACAAATGGTGGGGGTGAAATGAGTGTTGATGCATTGGCTGTGAGATCTGTAAGAGTGCACTGGGTTGGGCATGCAAGGGAGGGTTAGTGGTCTAGCCAGATACTGGGAAGGCACTAAATCAACATACATGAAGTCAGCTGGGTTGAAGAGCCAGAAGATGGCATGATAAAGGTAGTGTGGATAGAACAAGAGGGAAATCATATGCAATGACAGGGCTGTGTGTCACCACCACAAAGTGAGTGCAACACTGATTCAGTGTTGGGTTAGGTAAGCTGTCCTAACTTGGCGGTATGTCACGTGGATAGCTTGTTGCCAAGTTGTAGTCAATATAAGAGAAGTGGTTCCCACACTAGAGTGACATCCTAGTGCCCACTTGTAGTGAAAGTGTAAGAGAAGAGAAGGGAGTTGAATTGACAGGAGATTCAACTTGCCGTCTTAGGGACAGCAGTGAACCTCTTTTATACTAGAGATACAAGTACGACTAATCACAAAGTAGTAAGCCAGATACGTGCTATGACTAAGGTACTACTAGGATCACTAAGCGACTCCAGCTCGATCAATAAGCACAATAGGCTGCATCAGTCATCCGATCAGTAATCACCAGGGCCAGTTCCCACGACTTACAAAGGCTGTATCGTATGAGTAATAACGATCACCTAAGGCTGGTCATATTACCTCCCGCTCTAGCTAGCGCGACCACGCGCGGACTTCTTCCATCCTCCCCTAGTAGCGAGCTGCTCATTCCTCTGCCGAACTAACAGCGTTGCCAAGCACTCCATGTGTGCCAGCTGCTTGGGGGGTGCAAGCCAACTCCAATTGACCTTCACAGATGGTTTTCGCAATTCTAACGGCCCCTGCTTCAGCTTTGAGTCGCTCGAGTTCTGTGTTGATACAGGACAAGTTGTCGTCCAGTTTGCGGTAGTGTGTGATATCCGCAGCGATGCCCCAGTCATCAAGTTGGTGGGCCGCCTTGGCGAAGTTAGCATGAACAGCAGGGGTACCAACAAGGAGCTGGTGGAACCAGGCGGGAAGGGGGTCAATGGGCTCGGATGAATAGACAGCTCAGGCATAGATGGGGAGTGAATAGGGTGTGTCCAAGGGTCCTTGTTCTTGTCCGTACGCCTGGACGTATCTGTCATGAGCTGGGGTGACCCAGTAGGCCTTGGCATACGCTCCTTCACCCAATGGGACCTTGAGGTTGGGATACATGGTGTTGCGGATGTACCCATCCGGAGCTCATTCGTAGGTCTTGGCGTACCCCTCGATGGTAGACTCAAGCCTCTTGATCTTGTCTTCGAAGGCGAGGATGGCAAAACGGTGGATTTCCTCCCGATTCTTGACGGTCTGGACCAGACCAGTTGCAATCTCTTGGAGGGTGATAGGGTCGATATTGGTGTTGGAGGTGAATATGTTCTCCACTCCACAAGGGAAATAGCATGACGGGGGTGAGTTGGGACGGCTCCTGGGGGATTCGGCGGAGGTGTTGATGGAGTAGTCTGACATGGTGGGAGTAGGGTTGTTGCCGATGTGGACAAGAGAATAGTGCTTGTCATTAACGGTGATAGGTGCAAAGGGGTTTGCGGCAAAAGTATAGATGTTTGAGAGCGTGGACATGAGTGGGGTGGATGCGTTGTCCAGGGCGGAAGACGATGAACTTGTGAGTGGTGAATGGGGGTGAACGAAGTAAGGAAGCTAGGAAGGGTTGGCAAGGTGGGATTGGGGGTGGTGTCCAGGAAGTTTCTTCCCAGCTGAGAGGTTCTTGGTCGATAGCCAGGGTGGAGAGAGATGGGGGTTTGTAGCGACAAACGACCCGCTTTTATACTTTCCAGAGGAGTCCCTTTATGGTAAGCTTTGATCAAGTCCAGTGCATGTGTATCCACTGTGGGTTCCCATGTGTCATCACTATCGGGGTATCCTTTCCAGTGGATCAGATATTGCAGGGCTCTATTATGCCCGAAGTATCGATGATTGCAGATCTGCTCCACTTCATATTGTTCTTCATCATTAATCAGCTCAGGTGGTGGCTGGGAGAAGTTTGGACTGTACGCGGTTGTTTTGTGATAGGGTGATAGGAGAGAAGCATGGAACGTGTCATGAATTTTCCATGTCAGGGGTAGAGCTAATTGATACACCACAGGGGAGATCTCTTTGATGATCTTGAAGGGTCCATATCTTTTAGGTGCTAGTTTAGTTGCTTGGTAAGGAAGACGGAGATTTTTCCCTTCTAGCCAGACTTGGTCTCCGGCATTATATTGTGCTGATGGGGTTCCTGATTTCTCAGCGATTTGATTCAGGGCCGCAGTTGCCTGTGCCCGTCTTTCTTCTATCAGGTGAATCCTTTCTTCTGTTGTCTTGTTGACAGATGGGGTAGTAATTGCCAGGTTTAGTTTGAGATCGTACCCTAGAATTATTTGATTGGGCGATAGTCTGGTGGTTGAGTTCTTCCAATTGTTGTGTACTGCTGTAGCTAGGGCTAGCCATTGGGTCCAGTCTTTTGGGGCTGCTGACATTACTAGACGGAGGTATTGTTCTACCCACTGATTCTTTCGCTCCGATAATCCGTCTGTTTGGGGATGGAAGGCTGTTGACAGATTTTGTTGGATGTCTAGCCTCTTTGTCAGGGCTTTCCCGAAGTGTGATGTAAATTGAGGGTCCCAATTGCTAATGACCTTGATGGGTAGTCCAAACCATTAGAACACATGATCCATGTAGAGCTGGGCAATGCCTGGTCCCGTGATCGTAGTATCACAAGCTAGGAATATAGCGGCACGTGAGCATCCTTGGTCCACAATGGTGAGGATAGCATCTTTTCCCTTTATGGGAGGTAGCCCCGTGATTAGATCCATTGCTACTTGTTGGAATGGCTGGGCATTGGTTTCTGTAGGGATACAGTAGGGGGGTACTTTGGTGTGATGGGTGATAATCTTGTTTTGTTGACAAATCGCACATCCTTTCATGTAGTTTGCGATCCACTCTTTCATCTTTGGCCAGAAATATCGTTCTTGGGTTTTACAGAGTGTTTCATCTTGGCCTGGATGCCCCGCGGATGGATGGTTGTGCATGAGGTTCATGATTCCTTGTTTGACAATGTCAATAGGGGGTACGTTGATTTTTGTCTCTGAGACTGTAGTGGCGATTTTGAACTTCTGTGCTGGCAGAACTGTAACTTGTTGGTTGTCCTCCTTTCCCTGGTCTACTCCTGGTAGTCGTGAAAGGGCATCAGGTGGAATGTTGGTTTTCCCGGGGATGTAGAGGATGTCAAAGTCATACTCTTGTAGATCTGCATGCCAGCGCGCTGTTCTTCGGTTGAGGTTCTTGGGAGACTTCCAGTATTGGAGGTTTGCATGATCTGTCATAATGGTGAATGGTTCTTTCATCCACCCTAAATATGGTTGCCAATGTGAGAGCGCTTTCATCATGGCTAGTAGCTCCCTCTCATAGATGTCATAGTTTCATTTGGCCAGAATAAATGTGGCCGAGTAATAGGCGATGGGGTGAAGTACGGGTTTTTGATGTTTTGAAAGTGTCGAGGTTGTGGGGATGTCTCCCTCCTGTGAGAGTACGGCTCCCACGCCGTATGCTGACATGTCAGTTTGTAGATAGAATTTCTTCTTGAAGTTGGGTTGTTTCAAGACCAGCACCGCACACAGTTGTGATTTCAGGGTTTCAAAGGCTTTAAACTGTGGTTCATCCCAGTGCCATTTTTCGGATTTCTTTGTGAGGTCAAGCAGTAGTCAGGCAATTTCGGAGAACTGTGGGATAAAGTAGCGGTAGTAACCGCATAACCCTAGAAATGCTCAAACGTCGGTAGGGTTTAGCGGAACGGGGTAGTCTGCAACTCTGTTAAGTTTCTTTGGGTCCATGCGGAGTTGTCCTTTTCCCATGATGACTCTGAGGTACTTGATCTCGTCCTGTTCGAAAGCACATTTTTCGGGTTTCAAATAGAGGTCATTGGCTTCTAACTTGTCCAGTATTTCATGGACTCGTTGTCGATGTCGTGCCAGATGTTGTTGGTGTGATTCATTGAGATATTGTTTTGTGTGAATGGCGATATTGTCCATGAACACTGATGTGTCTCCTTTCACTATGTCTGGGCGGAATATTGTGTTCATCATCATTTGAAAGGTGGCCGGGGAATTGGTGAGGCCAAAGAACATAATTGTAGGTTCGAACAATCCCTCCGGCATGAGAAAAGCAGCTTTCCATTCATCTCCTGGTTTGATCTGTATGTTGTTATATCCCCATCAAACATCGAATTTGGTGAATAGGGTACACCCAGCTAGTCGGTCAATAATGGAAGGAATTAGGGGGGATACATTGTGGTTTCGCTTGGTCCATTTATTAAGGGGTCGATAGTCTTGGACTGGCCGCAGTTTTCCATCCTTTTTCTTGACAAAGAAGAAGTTAGCTGCGTACGGACTCCACGAAGGTCTGATTGTGTTTCTTGCTAGATGTTCTTGAACGAATTTACTTGCTTCTTCAATTTCCGATTGTGTTAGCGGCAGTAGTCTCCCCAGAAGGGTAGTAGGTGCTCCAGGTAGAAGTTCGATGGCGTGATCCCAAATTGTGTGTTGAGGGAGGCGATGTGATTCATGTTCGCTGAACACTTTTCTGTGTCACATGTATTTGGCTGGTATTTTGGGATCTTCTTCCTTTACTACGGAGTTTATTGTTACTCTTCTGATGAAGTATTGATCATGATGTAAGGGTCATGGCGCATTTATTGTATGGGGTAGGAATCATGCCTTCTTTGCATTCAGAGCTCTGAGGATGATGGGGAGTTGTGATGAATCAATCCATCCTTGTTTCCAATCGATCTTTGGTTGTATGGTGGCGAACCAAGAATATCCTAGGATAGCTTTATGTTCCCCTAAATCAGACAGAAAGAAGCGTAGTTGGTTTCTGGATGTTCCTGTCTGGACTTCAATATCTGTATAGTGTTTTAGCATCCCTGCCTTGTTCTCGGTTCCATCTACATTGAATAGTTGGCGGGGTTTATCCAGATTTTTAATGGGGAGTTTTAACCATTTGGCGTAGCTTAGATTCATAAAGTTTTCAGTTGCCCCAGAATCGACTAGGGCTATTGCTTCAGCTCTTTTTGCAATCGAGTGTGTGTAGAATCGAACTGTCATGGATTTCCGGGCTGATATATACACATTGTTATTGCTACTTTGCTTGATTAATGCCAACCTAATCAAGCTGTGGGAAAATCCTCCGAGACTCCCATTTCTTCAGCAAGTTTTGCTTTCTTGTCAAGAGACATAGCATTAAGCTGTTGTTTGATGTCGTCAATACGGTTTGGGGTTTCAAACCCTTCATAGTTGTTGTATTCCTCATTGAAATCGATGAGATTTGCTTTGGTTTGTCCTTGACGGCGATGACATGGGCAATTTCTGGCGTAATGACCTGTTTGTCCACATTCGAAGCAGTTATTGTTAGTGTTTCCTGGAGGTGGTCCAGTAGTGTTATTTCGAGGGGCTGGTCCAAAGCCAGTGGCATTTCCTTGTGTACGTCCTCTATTGCTTGGACGCCAGTTCGGGGCTCTAGTATGCCCTAAGTCCATTGGGATGGGTACATTGTTCATCCAACAAGGTGCGTTGGTGGAATTGTATTGCAGGGGAGGGGGTCCCTGGTGGAATCCTGGTCCGTGTTGTTGAAAGAATCCTCCCTGATTCCCTTGGTTTCCTTGGCTAAAGAACATTCGTGGTCTTTGAAAGTTACTAGGTTGCAGGAATGCATTAAAAACTCCTCGGTTGAATCCTCCAGTCCCCTTGTTTGGGTTGCAGGCGCAAAGTATGTTGTTGATTAAGACTTTGGATCTGGTAGCTGAGATTGCTTTGTCCTTGAGGTTGACATATGTAGTTGGGGTTGGGGAAGCCAAGACTTCTCTGAGGATATTGTCTGGCAGTCCTTTGGTGAAGAGTTGGAATACTGCGCCGCTATTGGCGTTGTAGCCAGCGATGTGACTTAGGTCCTCGAACCTAGCAATAGGGTCTTTCAAAGTTGCCATTATTGACCCCATTATTGGTCCCATTATTTTCACCATTATGTCATTTTTAGGGCCAATTTTCGATTAATGGACTAAATAATGAGAAAAATAATGAGTGATTAATGGTCAACTTTGAAACCCCCCCCCCAGGAAAATGTCAATAATGGGCTGAATAATGGGTTCTCATTGTCTTGTGGACCTGTCAGCATGGTTTCGGCAGCTTCAAATGTTTGAGTCTCCGACCCACCAGCACCATGCATTTAGGGCCGGACTTTGTGTGTACTTACAAAAATAAAAAAATCAGTGCCCAGGCGGGACCACTACACAATGCCGAGCCAAGTAATTGCGAGCAACAGTCTTGCTTCTGTCAAACAAGGGGCAATCACACAAGGAACGTATAAATGATTCAATTTCTGCATACACTACATTTGAGTAGCTACAGATATCTACTATAGTAAAGGCAGCGATAGTGTTGGTGTCATTGGGGTGCGATGTCAGCGTCATCGGGACACAATATCGGTGTCGTCAGGGCAAGGTGTTAGTGTCGTCAAGACATGGTGTTGGTGCGCCTCCTTGCCATCAGAATGCGATGTTGGTGTCATCGGGGTGTGGTGTTGGTGTCGTCGGGACACGGTGTTGGTGTCGTCGTCGTCAGGACGCGGTGTTGGTGTCAAAATTGTGGACACTCAAGGACGTTCAGTGTTGGCGACTGCGCACAGCATGCCCCCTCCTTCTCGACGCGCCCCTCCTGAACACCCACAAGCCGCTCCCAAGGCGCATGAGGGATGCCGTCCTCTCCACCAACAACGGGTAACATGATGCCCTGCACCACCTTCGCCTCTGCTGCTGCTGCACTGCCATCTGATGCGCGTAGAGGGGATGATGACAGCTGCCCTGCCGATGCAGAAGACTTCGCGCAGAGTGCCAGATGCCAATACTGCAAAGAGCTCAGACATGGTCAGAGCGCACTCAGATGTGTGGGGTGGGCGTTTGGGGGAGCGTGGCGGTTGTGTGGGGTACCGGTGCCGTCAAGAGGCAGTGGGGAAGGAAAAGGAGGGCCCATCGTGGCCATTTGTGTGTGGCTGTAAGGCTTGCCTTCTAGCGATACTCGAGACGTCGACAAGACGTGATACGATCTGGTAAGGGTGAGGGACAGCAAGAGGGCGAGGAACATACGAATCGCAAAAGAATGATGATGAAAAACAGTGAGGTCTGCCAGCGACAGACCCACGCGGTGACATAGAGAGTAAAAATGTGGTGGGGTGCGCATCGTGTCATGTTGGAATGACGGCTGTCAAGGCGGCGCGCTCTTGCGGCATCAGCCGGCAAAGGGTAGAAGATCCGTGTGTCGTCGGCAGCAGGATTTGAGGTGCAAAGAGAGTGGTGAGAGGGCGAGGAGTCGACAACGAGGGGTGAAGGAGGCGGAGGACAAGGGGGCGTGGCGTGCGATGGTGGCAAATGTCGCGTTGATGGCGCCGTCACGAGTGGTGGTTGAATGTGCGGTGCAGCGCGGCTGGAAGGTTCCAAATAAAACTCCGAACAAAATTGGTCTCATTAATGGAACATGGAATAATGGCCATTAAAAAAGTAGGAGCCCCCAACGGTCCTTAATTGAAAAATGGCCATTAATTGCTCCATTATTGATCACCATTAAAAAATAAGGAAACAAATAATGAACAAAATAATGGTTCGATTAATGGTAACTTTGAAAGACCCTAATATAGTTGTCAATTTCTGGGAATCTTATGGTGCAGCATTCTATTTCGCCTCTGGCCCTGTTTTCCCTTTGGCTATCTTGGTATTGTTGTGAAAATTCATAGAGGAATTGATCCCACATGTCAGGGATGTTATCAAGGACAGGATCAAGAGTGTCCAACCAAGTCCCCATGTCCCTAGTCCATCCTGCTATTTGTGGCCCTTTCATCAGAGTGAGGGTGAGAGGAACTTTCTTAATCGGGGAGTTAAAGCTGGATACATCTTGATTGAGTCGAAGGTATCCTTTCACTTCTTCAATGAAGTCATCAGCAAGGAGGCAGTCTCCTGAGAAGACTTGTGGCAGTCCTCCCATAGATTTAACATCAGCTGCTCTTGCAACGGGTTGTTGGCCACCTTGGACAGGGGGTACTGGTATGGGAGGTGCTGGTGCTCTGGGTGGATTGCCGCCCGGACCTCCAGATCCTCCTGATGGTGGTCCTCCACTTGGAGGTCCTCCGCTGGGTGGTCCTGATCGTCCTCCTCCTGGAGTGGAGTATCGGGCAAGGCTGGCTTTGAGTTTGGAATTAACGCTTGCTGCAGTTCCAGTAGTAGTCATAGCTGTTGTATTTCCTGTTCCAGTAGTGCCACTTCCAGAGCCTTTTCCTTTAGAGCTTGAGCCATCTCCTCCCCCTTGAGTGATTGGTTGAGTATCTGCGGGCTGTTGGATCATGATAGAGGATGTAGCCATGGTTGATAGTTTTGGTGAAATAGGCAAGAGCTTCATATGCCTTGGTAGAGAGATGGTACTTCTCCAAGGGGTAAGTTCTTTGGGTATTTCTGCGTCCCTGATTCGATCATTGATGTTAAGTCCTCCAGCTTTCTTGGCTAACTCGTCGTCCAAGTCTTCTTCTTCTTCAGCTGGTTCACTGTCTGGGCTGTTACTTTCTTCCTTGGGTTCTGACCCTGATTTGGTTTTCTCGATGTTGAAGATGTGAATGCTAGTCAAAGGTTGTCGTAATTGGGGCAACCCTGAATTGGAATCGTGCACAATTTGGTGCCAAACTCCGTTATATAGGCAGACTGGTATTGCGTGTTTATTTACGACCTTGTCGTTGTTATCGCAGAACAATTGAATAGGATAGGTTCTGGTTCCCGTAGAATTGGGTGCTTTGTATGCGATTCGGGAATTGAGCTTTGTTTCAAGTATCTGCTCTTTGGTTAAGAGCTTGTCATATGTGCTACTAGCCGTCTTGAATGTAGAAAGTTGAATCTAATGTCACTGCCACAAAGTGAGGGCAACACTGATTCAGTGTTGGGTTAGGTAAGCTGTCCTAACTTGGCGGTATGTTGCATGGATAGCTTGTTGCCAAGTTGTAGTCGATATAAGAGAAGTGGTTCCCACACTAGAGTGACATCCTAGTGCCCACTTGTAGTGAAAGTGTAAGAGAAGAGAAGGGAGTTGAATTGACAGGAGATTCAACTTGCCGTCTTAGGGACAGCAGTGAACCTCTTTTATACTAGAGATACAAGTACGACTAATCACAAAGTAGTAAGCCAGATACGTGCTATGACTAAGGTACTACTAGGATCACTAAGCGACTCCAGCTCGATCAATAAGCACAATAGGCTGCATCAGTCATCTGATCAGTAATCACCAGGGCCAGTTCCCACAACTTACAAAGGCTGTATCATATGAGTAATAACGATCACCTAAGGCCGGTCACACTGTGGGTAGCAGAGATGGTGGTAGTTTGAAGGAAACATGGATTGGTGAGTTAGCACTGTTGCTCAACGCAACATGTGCCAGGCCTTGAAAGGATGCCTAGATTGCACACTGATTGCACTGATCTTTGGTGGGTTTTAGTAAGAGTGGTGAGTAATGAGAAGTGATCAGCTATAACAATGGTGAAGGGAGGGAAAGGTATGCCAAAATGCTTAACAAAAAGGTGAGAAATGTTATTTCCTATGGC
>Ga0307510_10000483_pt1 | contig 39174 bp, 32 predicted proteins | sample 12_EM_MG_FD_207224 | JGI IMG/M metagenome (GOLD analysis project Ga0307510, IMG submission 207224) | Populus trichocarpa ectomycorrhiza microbial communities from riparian zone in the Pacific Northwest, United States - 12_EM | ecosystem: Host-associated > Plants > Roots > Unclassified | place...
TCTCTGCCCCGATATTAAACTGCTTTCTGATCCGGGTTTTTCTGATGATAAAATTCGATACAAAAGTCGGCGGATTGAAAAGGTTTTTGAATTTGTTTGCAATAATTATGAGAAGCAGTTAACGCTTTTAGATGCAGCTAATGTTGCTAATATGCCCCCTACCTCGTTTAGCAGGTTTTTAAAGAAACGCACCGGAAAGACCTTTATTGAAATTTTGAATGAAATAAGATTGGGTTATGCATCCCGGATGCTGATCGATACGAGTTTTCCGGTAGCACAGATCGCTTATAAATGCGGCTTTAATAACATATCTAATTTTAACAGGACATTTAAGCTTAAAAAGCAATGTACTCCCAGTGAATTTAAAGAAACATACTTTCCCGGAAACGTTCAATACATTTAATACCCTATAGTTAAATGGAATTGTAAAAAGGTTATCAGGAGCCTTTATCACCTTAACCATAAAATTAAAAGGCAAGATCGATTGACTTTTTAAACCTCTCTTATCAGTGCCATAAAAAATTAGCAAATTGTTATACTCTATTAACAATTATAGGGCTATTTTTAACATTATTCAACTCAATCCGATTTATTTTACTATACTAATACTTTTTAAAGTGCAATTTAAAAAAACGTATACTTGATCGATCACAGGCCAGTGTTGAACCGAGTCGTAGACCAATTATTTATTGTTATTAATTTTTTAGAATTACTTTTTAATAAAGTCTGAGAGATATATATTTATTTTATTACTGTTATATTTACAATTATTCCAAACCTGAATATGTTGTTTGCTCACAATTAGCCTTGCATTGTGACAAATAATAGGAACGCCAATTATTAACTATTATGGGTTTAAAAATTCGTGTATCGTTTGTACTTTTTATTTGTATGCAGCAGTGTATTTATGCCCAAAGCAGCAAATACAAGTTTTCACATTTAGATATAACAAAGGGTCTGTCTGACAATCATATTAATTGCATTTTTAAAGATAAGAAGGGCTTTATGTGGTTTGGAACCACATCTGGTTTGAACAGGTATGACGGTTATAAATTCCGGATTTTCAAACGCGATGTTAAGGACAGCAATTCTATAGGTGAAAACTACATCATGCACATTTACGAGGGCCCCGATAACAAAATGTGGGTGTTCACAAAAAGTGCGATCAGTATTTACGATCCTGCTTCGGAAAAATTCTCAAATAACATTTATAATGAATTGACCCGTTATAAAATCCTGTCCAATCAAATAACGGCAGTAAAAAAAGATAAATCTGGTAATTTTTGGTTCCTCACCAAAAACCAGGGAGTATATTCTTATCATCCCCTAGATCACCGCACAGAATTCTATAACAGCGCAGCTTCTTCAAAAGTGATACTTCATTCAAACTATATAAGGGATATTGCATATGGTCAGCATAATACCATTTGGATTGCTTATGACGATGGCATTATTGACCAGTTGGATACCAGGGTAAATAAAATAACAAAGCGATATGATGGATTTGCAGAAGTTAATGCCTACAAAACCGGGAATTATAATTTGACCCTTGACGCACAGCAAAACTTATGGATATTTTCTTCCTCGATGACCTTGGGGGCTTATTGCTTTAACACAATAAAAAACACATTATCCCATTTTAGTAAGGATACACCCGGCATCAGGCTCAACTCTAATGTGGTGAATGACATCCTGCAGGACGATGACAATAAAATATGGATCGGTACAGATCACGGCGGTATCAATATTTATGATAGCGCCAGTCAAACCATAACCTATGTTGTAAATAAGGAAGATGATGTTAATTCGTTAAACGGCAACAGTGTTAATTTATATAAGGATGATGAAGGAATAATATGGGCCAGCACTTTTAAACAGGGTATAAATTATTATCGTAACGGCATGATGCAATTTTGGCTGGCCAGGAATCTTATAACTGATAAGTCGACACTACCTTATAACGATATCAACATATTTGCCGAAGATGAGGAACAGAATTTATGGATAGGAACCAATGGCGGCGGGCTGATCTATTTTGATCGTTCCAAAAATACCTACAGACAATATAAGCATGATCCTTCAAACCCCAATAGTCTTTCAAACGATATCATTATTGCTTTACACATTGACCATGAACACAAATTATGGATAGGAACTTACTTTGGAGGTCTGGAATGCTTTGATGGAAAGAATTTTACCCATTACAGACATAGCGACAAAATTCCGGAAAGTCTCTCTGACGATCGTGTTTACACAATTATGGAGGATTCGAAAAAGAATTTGTGGGCAGGGACCTTCGCGGGAGACCTTAATATCTATGACCGTAAAAACAATAATTTCAGGCATCCTAAATATCCTATGAGTTCTGATTATACATCCATATTGTATGAAGACAAACAGGGCAACATATGGGCCGGAAGGGATAGAGGAGTAGATGTAATATTGAAAAAAACAAATACTGTTAAACATTATTCGTTTCAACGCGGGAATACAAATAGCCTTGCAGGCAATGATGTAAATATCATTATGGAAGACAGCAGAGGGCTGGTGTGGATAGGTACAAAAGATGGAATGAGTATTTTAAATCCGCTAACAGACAAATTCATAGATATTTATGACGATGCGAATTTGCCTGCCAACAATATTTCGAGCATTATAGAAGATAAAAATGGCAATATATGGTCGAGTACCAATAACGGACTTAATTGCATCAGTATAACCAGGGCAGGTAGCAATTATGAGTTCCATATTAATAAGTACAATGAGTTCGACGGTTTGCAGGGAAGAGAATTTAACCTGTATGCCGCATTAAAAATGAGAAGCGGCGAGCTGGCATTTGGCGGACCTCATGGATTTAATTTATTTGATCCTCAAAAAATAAATCAATACAAGCCCAAACAGCATCTTTTATTTACCGATTTCCAGTTATTCAATAAGAGTGTGGCTGTCGGTGATACGATTAAAGGGAATGTCGTTTTGACAAAATCGATCTCTGAAACAAAAGCAATTACATTGAACTACAAGGAAAATGTTTTCGCTATTGAATTCTCCGATTGTGATTATTTTAATCCTAATAAAATACATTACGAATATACACTTGAAGGGTTCGACAAAGGATGGATAACGACCCCTACTGATGACCGGAAAGCCATATACACCAACCTGGATGCAGGTGATTACGTGTTTAAAGTAAGAGCAAGAAATATTAACAATTCACAGAATGTTAGCTCTATAAGCCTTAAAATAACCGTGTTGCCTCCATTTTGGAAATCCAACCTTGCATATTTTATTTATGCCGTACTGATCATTGGCTTATTGTTTTATATACGTCATCGCGGAATACTTAAATTAAAGAGACAGTTTGAAGCCACCCAGGCTAAACTCGAAGTAGAGCGGCGCATTACCAATGAACGTGAAGAAGCCCGTCGCTTGCATCTGCTTGATCTGATGAAGATCAAATTCTTTACCAATATAAGTCACGAATTCAGGACACCCCTAACGCTGATCCTTTCTCCAATTGATGATCTGCTCAAAATATCAGAAAAACCAGATCAGCAGCATCATCTTGTCATGATCAAAAAGAATGGCAAAAGGTTGCTCAATCTTGTTAACCAACTACTGGATTTTCGTAAAATGGAATATAATGAGTTGAAGCTTAACCTAAAGAAGGGTGACCTGGTACAATTTATAAAGGATGTTTTCACTTCGTTTACTGATGTTGCACATCAAAAGCAGATAAAATATCATTTTGAAAGTGAGGTGCATTCCTTCGTTACTGATTTTGACCATGATAAGATCGAAAGGATATTTTTCAACCTGCTTTCCAATGCTTTTAAATTCACTCCGCCGGATGGGCATGTTAGTATAATTATTGGCATGGCGGATAGTGAAATTGATGAAAAAAAAACGCTCGATATAAAAGTAATAGACACAGGGATTGGCATCGCAAGAGAAAACCAAGAAAGGATATTCGAACGCTTTTTCCAGGATGATGTTCCTGAAAACCTACTTAACCAGGGAAGTGGTATCGGCCTTTCTATCACGAAAGAATTTGTTAAAATGCATGGCGGTAATATTGAACTGGAAAGTGAACCTGATTATGGCACTTGTTTTACAATAAACCTGCCTTTTGCTGATCAATACGATGAGCAACCAATTGCTGAAGTAAAGCCAGATAATATTCCGGCGCAAGTACCAAAAATTACAGAAGAAGTACCCGGATCAAATAAGAAACCTGCCATATTATTAATAGAGGATAATGATGATCTCAGGTTTTATCTGAAAGATAACCTGAAAAACACTTTTCATGTTATCGAAGCTGCTAATGGGAAAGACGGCTGGCAAAAAGCACTCGCATTACACCCCAAATTAATAGTAAGCGATGTAAATATGCCCGGCATAAATGGTATAGAATTGTGCCGGAAGATAAAGACTGATAGCCGCACTTCGCATATACCTGTTATCCTGTTAACCGCATTAACTGCCGAAGAAGATCAGATGGCTGGTCTGGATAGCGGTGCAAGTGATTATGTAGCGAAGCCTTTCAATTTTGAGATACTGGTCTCAAGGATACAGAATCTATTGAAAATGCAGCAGGTGATGAAAGACACCTATCAAAAGCAGATAGAAATTCAGGCACAGGATGTTGATGTGGTATCAGAAGATGAAAAATTCCTGAAAAAGGCATTAGATTATATTGAATTGAATATAGCAAACACAAACTTGTCTGTTGAAAGCTTAAGTAAGCATCTGAATGTAAGCAGGGGGTCGTTATATAAGAAACTGCTAACCCTTACCGGGAAAACCCCGGTAGATTGTATCAGGACGATCCGGCTCAAAAGAGCTGCCCAGCTATTAGCAAAAAGTCAGCTTTGTATTGCCAATGTGGCTTACGACGTTGGATTTAATAATCCGGCTTATTTTGCCAAAGTGTTTCGTGAAGAGTATGGCATACTGCCATCAGAATATATTATTGAAATGCGTAGTAAGGAGCAGGAAGAAGTTATGGCTTAATGGAAAATAACCATTTCAATATAATTATATGCCTGACTAAGATGTTTGAACACCTGATTTAACATTTTTTCCATATTCATTATCAATTCTGTTATTCGTTTGTGAAAAACGAACGGTAGTTTTATTCCCGTCGCTCTGTGGCGATGATAGCGTATCCGCTATAAAATCAGAATAAAATAAAAAAATGAAGAAATGTTCTATAAAGGCTGCCAAAATGCGAGTAGCAGCCTGCCTGTTTATTGGCCTTATTTCAATAAATTTCACAAAAGCTGCAGTTATTAGTTATACAAAAAATCAGGATGGGGTTACTTTTAAACTGGATAAGGGGTTAATGTTTATCAGGATTTGCAGGCCGGATATTGTAGAAATTAAATACACCATTTTTAATGCCATTCCCGAAAAAAAATCACTGGTGGTTAATAACCCCTGGAAAGAAAAAACAGGCTTTAAGGTAGCGGACAAAAAAGGGTTGATTGTTATTAGCACTACTAAACTAAATATCAGTATAGACAAGTCTACTAACGCCATTACTTATTCTGACCCAAAAGGGACAATCATAACTTCTGAAACAGCAGAGAATAAAACCATGCAGGCAGCTACCATTGCCGGCATAGACACATACAATTGCAATACTAAGTTCAATTCCCCAGGCGATGAGGCGCTTTATGGTTTAGGCTGCCATCCTGAAGATTCGCTTTCCATAAATTACAAAGGTCGTGATCAGATTATGGAGATAAAATACATGACTGGTGCCATCCCGGTTTTGCTCTCCACCAAAGGTTATGGGATAATGTGGGATAATTATTCGGCTTCAAAGTTCTTTGGGACCGAAGCTAATAACACACAATATGAATATAGTTCGGAAAGCGGTAAAATGGTGGATTACTACTTTTTTTATGGCCCCGACTTTGACCAGATCATTAACCTTTACCGTACTGCAACAGGCAAAGCACCGATGTTTGCCAAATGGACCTTTGGTTTGTTCCAATCGCAGGACCGTTATAAAACACAGGAGGAAGTTTTAAGTGTGAAAGATGCTTATCGTAAAAATCATATCCCTGTTGATGCTATTGTGCAGGATTGGTATTGGTGGTCGCCGCTGCCGATGGGCTCCCATATTATGGATCATGGGCGGTATCCTAATCCTAAAGCGATGATCGATGAACTGCATAAGGCAAATCTCCATGCCATGATTTCTATATGGCCGGTATTCGGAAGCGGCACAAATGATTTTGATGCGTTAAAAGGCAAGGGCTACCTCACAAGCATTACCTGGGATAACTTTGTTACTCACACTTTTGATACTTACTACGATGCACATAATCCAAAAGCAAGAGAGCTGTATTGGGAGCAGGCACGCGACAGTATAATAAAACGCTACGGATGGGATGCCTGGTGGGTAGATCAATGCGAACCCGATAACGGATCACTGCTTGATGAACGACGTAAAGCTGATTTCTCGATAGGCAAAGGAATAGATTATTTTAATTCTTATTCTCTGGAGCATTCAAAAGGTATTTACCAGGGCTGGCGCAGGGATATTCCCGGCAAGCGGGTCTTTTGCCTCATAAGACAATCATTTGCAGGGGAGCAACGAAATGCGGCAGTATTATGGTCGTCTGATATTACCTGCACCTTTTCTTCTTTGCGCAACCAGGTTCCGCAGGCAATTAACGCCTGTATATCCGGCATCCCTTACTGGACGTCCGATATAGGTGGTTACCTGTCAAGAGTATCGCCGGATGGTATCCCCGACTGGTCGCTTCCGCAATACCGCGAACTGTTCACTCGCTGGTTCCAGTTCGGTACATTTTCTCCGATTATGCGTATTCACGGGAAAGGCGAGCGGGCATTATTTTCCAAAAATTGGGATGATAATACCAGGGCTATTCTGTTAAAATATGATAAATTGCGCTATCGTTTACTGCCTTATATTTATTCTTTGGCCGCAAAAACCACCCTCAATAATTATACAATTATGCGCGGGCTTACCTTTGATTTCAGGAATGACCCGGGTGTTTACAATATCCCTGATCAATATATGTTCGGTCCTGCTTTTATGGTCAGCCCGGTTACACAACAGTTGTTCACAGGCGCAAATGCCGGTGCTAACGGAAAGACCAGGAAGGTTTATATGCCCAAGGCAACCAAATGGTTTGACTTCTGGACAGGGAAGTCACTGAATGGTGGTGAAACTATTGATGCCGAAGCTCCGATCGATATTGTACCATTATATGTTAAGGCAGGTTCAATTATACCAATGGGACCGAATGTTGAGTATGCTACACAAAAATCCACCGGCGCGATTGAAGTAAGAATTTATCCCGGCGCGGATGGTCAGTTTAAGTTTTACGAAGATGAAAACGACAACTACAATTATGAGAAAGGTAAATATGCCACCTTTACCTTAAAATGGAATGATAAGTTACATGAGTTATCGATCTCGGACCGCAAGGGGGCCTTCGATGGAATGCCGCAAAAGCACGCATTTCATATTGTATTGGTAAAGCCTGGTCATGGTGTAAATGTTGACGTTACCACTAAAGCAGATAAAAGTGTTGATTATACCGGCAAAGCGGTAACAGTTAAGCTATAGATTTTTAGTTTGAAACCTATTTTTTAATTACCCATCCCTGATATTCAAGGAACCTGACCAGTTGCGGATCATTTAAAGATAGGACCGGGATCCAATTGCCAATCGGCTCTCGCGTCCACCAAAGTCCCTGGGGATTATCTGGTTTTGTAAATTTGTAGCGATACAAAACGGCCCGGATAAATTGCGGTGGTTTACCAGGAAAGGGGTTGCCTGCAAACAAACTAACAGCGCCGGGGTCGTTATGAAGGAGTTTCCATACCAGGTTATATGTCCACGGATATTGATCTGCGGTCGACATGGCGGCAAACCACATTTGCCAGTCTAATCGTAACTGGTAGGGTGCTATTTGTGGTGACTGTTTGTCTGGAATGACAGGCAGGCCTTTGTAGATATATGGCTTCCAATTGGCTTTGTTACCCGTTGTGTCATCCATCGTCCCCTCAAATACCACGTTAAAACGTTCCTGTCCTACGCTTCCAAATGCCCCATAAGTATTTACCAGATCCAGCGGGTCGAACGAGGTGTTCATGACCTGCTCAGAAGATAATATATTTACTGCCGGCTGGATGCTGAGGAGAGCGACAATAACAGCAACTATAAAAGCAGTAGTTTTCATAGGCTGGGATTCTTCGGCATGCTCAGCGGCCGTTTCCGCCTTACGAACGAGCGCGCGGGGAAGAAGCCTGGACCAGAAGCTGTCATCGAAACAGGCCAGGGCAGGGACAATGGTCAGCCAATTTAAAAACGAAAGGTTGCCACTGAGAATAATGCCAACCTGGAATAACACGATCACCGATCCGGCAATATGGCGCGCGATCCTCGGCCAGAATACGAACCATGGTGCGACAAGTTCAGCGAGCCAGTTGAGCCAGACCCCAATTTTCAGGAGAGAATGCGGGAGAAAATGAAACCATCGGGTCAGCGGGCCGGGAATGGGCTGTGTTTCGAAGTAGTAATAAAGTGCCGTGCCATTGCGCCATATTTTATCTCCCCGAAACTTGATCAACCCGGAACCAAGCATGATACGGAAGATCAGCCACCGGAATAAAACAATGATGATTACAGGTGGCGCTCGCCGGGGAAACGGGCGCATATCTATGAGCGGACAAAGAAAAATCGCGAGAAATCCTGTCTCGGTAAGCTGTATCTCCCAACCATACCCATACCAGTCTTGTCCAACATGAACAATGGACATATACAAAAACCAGAGAACACCAAGTAACGGCGCGTTTGCATAGCCGGCTGCAACTACACAGGAAAGTACAAACCCGATCCAGGCCACAGTTAAAAGTGCAGTATCAGAATGCCATAGCCAGAAGAGTGACGGCAGCCGCACAAATCCTGCTCCGACCGAGCCTAGTGCATGGCTCACCTGTTCCAGGTAAATCCCGATGGGAAGAAGCCCGTTAGCGCCTATTAAAGGAATGATTTGATTGATTGCGACAAGAAATGCGACAGCGTAGATTATGCCCAACAGACGAAGAATAAGAAAGCGGGTAAGCCAGTAGGTTGGCGGGTTATCTTGCGCACGAAGAACTATCCCGGATCTACCATCCATTTTGTTTCCCGCTTCCATCGGCAGTCGTTACTTTAAGGCCATTAATTATTATAAAATTGGTTATAAAACAACAGAGATAGAACTTAGCGGTTCTATCTCTGTCACCAGTTATTTAAAATTACAATAAATGGCTGGAAGTTGTTTGATATTTATAAAGGGGTATTAAACAGAAGATTTTTTAATGTCCTTTATCTGCCGAATATTTCCGGGATTTCATTCCAATATGCGTTTCAAAAATTTATGTAACCCAGTTCGACAGCAATGTAAACAATAGGGGGATAGTCAGAAAAAAGCTGCCTAAACTCAAATGTTATGGACTAACAGACTTAAGCCAGGTCAGATTCAAGTTCAGAAAGCTCAGATTCATTTTCTTTGTTTAAAGGATACGAAAAAATGACCTTGTTGCACTTTTTGCACTTTACCGAACTTGTATTAAAGCTTTCCCAGAGATGATTACAGTTATGCGAATTATTAACCATCGACGTAAGTAACCCAATTATTATGGTCACTAAAATTAATATCAATAGGATCATTATGACTATCATGACGAGATGTTTAAGTTAATACCTTTTGTGATTTGAATAAATTGTTGCGTTTGTTAGAATACCTTTTTTACTTTTAAAATAGCTCCTACGGAATTATAGTACAGGGATCCGGCATCGCCTGCAACAGATACCCCGACATTATATCCATTGGATAAATGCTTGCCTACATCTAATCCCCAGGAAAATTCATTTACAGTTTGGAACAGCCCATAAATTGGCTGGGTATGAATTTTACCCAATGAGTTCCCTTCAGGGCTTGTAGCAAAATCTCCGTAGTTAATAGAATAGGTAAACCTGGTTGTAACATCTAAATTGAATGCAGAACCCATCGCTGCTAAATGGTAAGCACTCACCCTGTTACTTATAAAATAATCACCAGGTGCTATTGGAAATCCTTTTCTTGTGTATTGCTGGGTCACCAATAACGGGTTACCCAAAGCAACACCATAATAGGACCATCCATACTTATATTCAGGATTATTGTAATAATTTTCATCACCCGACTTTGTATAAGGTGAATTAAAATACCCAGCCTGGTTTACTGTATAAATTTGTTCGAACAAAATTTTGCGCCAGGTGAAACCAGTTGTGCCTGGATTTTTATTAGTTAAACTTATTCCGGTTATACCGTCAGCAATATTTGCAAGATGAGCCAGCGCCCCTTCATCATACAAATTCTGCCGGTAAATAAACAACCTGGACTTGTCAAATTCATACTGAACGGCCAAATCCACAGAGCCAATATGGTTCCCTACTTTGGAATAATGATTATACGTTTTTCCGGTAGCTGCATATACAAAAGTCTGGAACATGTTTAATGTATAATTAGAACCCTGTACCTTACGTTCGTCATCAAATATTACATGGTGATTTATACCCGCGTAAATTTTTAATCTCCAGTTTGGCCGGCCGAACCTCCCGTATAATTCGTTTTCCTCATAATACCCGGGCGGATTATTTGTTAGGTTCGTCGAATATTTAATTAACTGAACATCTCCAAGATAGCCGGCACTATATGCTGCCTTTACCGCAATCAGGTCGTTAGTAAATTTCAGGCTGTAATAATCGGGTATCGATATCCCGATCTTAGGTATACCCAAAGCATTACCAGAGATAGCAAATGCCCCGGTAGATAAGGTACTATCTACCAGCCCTGTCATATCTTTGGTTCGCCCGCCTTCAATTTGCAATATTCCCATTTTGCCTTTAATATATCCTTCAATTAACGTGAGGTTACTTGTATTACCTGCATTTGCCCGCACCTGTAAGCCTGTTGACCAATCAATAAAGGGCTTCCTTGCGGTATCGTAACCCCTATATATGCTTGCGATGGCACTCACCGATGCACCGGACAATGGTATACTTCCGTTCTGATCCGCCCGCAGCCAAAAAGGCAATTTATTTGCAGGTGTTGCTATAGTCTGCCCCTCTAAGCTAAAATTCCAAAGAGACGTCTGGCCGACAGAAATTAACGGAACAACAAGTAATAAAAATAATAGCAGTAGTATCCTGTTCATGTAATTAATGTTGCGGGTCTAGCGACATAAGACCCTTAACGGATTGCAGAACTAATCCATTTCCATTTCGTTCACGGGTATCAGCATCTCCATTTCGTAGGATTCGTTTTTAACCTTTCTTTGTAATACAAAATCGAAAGGGTTGCAGTATTTGCCTAGTTTCTGCTTTATTATCAGGAAGAAGAATGGCATGTCTTCTATTAAATACCTTTTCCATAAGCGGCCTGGCTCTTTCATCAAGCGATAAAACCATTCCATATGCATTTTTTGAAATACCTTAGGAGCCCTTTTAATTTTCCCGCTTTCAAAGTCGATTACAGCGCCTAATGCCATAAAGGTTTTTATACCAGGAAGACTGTCCTTGTATTTTACTATCCACTTTTCCTGCTTTGGGGCGCCTACACCGACTACCAATACATTTGCACCGGACCTATTTATTTTATCAATAATGTTTTCACATTCTGCATCGTTTTGATCGAACCCAAATGAGGGAGAATGGGCGCCTACAACCATCTCACGACCTACTTTTGCATTGATTTTATTTTTGGCGACTTTGGCCATGTCGTCAACTGAACCTAAGAGGAAAATTTTTACATTCTTATTGTTTTTATGGAAATTATAGTAAGATGACAGGAATGACGCGCCTGTAATTACTTCCTTAAACTTTATTCCCAGGAACTTAGCGCACAAGCTCAAAATTTTGCTGTCACAAATTATCCAATCGGCCTGTTTGTAAGCTTCGTAAAAGCTACGATCCTTTTGCAATTTTATGAGGTGGTCAACATTAGGGGTAAAGAGCATCCCCTGATCAAGTGACCCCAGCAAGTCCTTGGACGTGACTGAGAGAATGTCAAGATTTAAAATTCGATGGCTTTTCATGTTGTAGATTGTTTTAATAGTTAAACATTAACCTTTGATTAATTACGTTCAAAAATGAATAATATTGTTCATTTATGCAAGATATTTGTCTTCTAAAACATGTGTAATTTAGCCATTTTATGTTTTTTAATGAAATATTCAGGCAATAAATATTTTCTTTGAAGCAATTTATATTATATTAATAAAAATTAATGTTCTTTAGATGCAATTATTTGCAGTTTTTCTATAAAAAGCTCAATTTTTGGATTTTTTTCAATAAAAAATGCCTGTTTTTCCCATACAAATCGGAAAAACAGGCATTATATTTGAATAAATAGTAAATTTTATGTCAAAAAATCATTAAGCGAGTTGCATAAAAATAAAAATCTCACTGTAAGATTATGATACATTTTAAAAATAAATAACGAAAATCAATCTCTTTTTATTGTTTTTTTAGGAAGATTAATTTTAAATTAAATACACAACAAAACCACCGGCAAATTGTTTGCGTGAATTAATTAAGAATTTTTAAATGAGCCGAGGGATTGACCTGGACATCGCCTGACATTGTATCTTTAAGTGCCTTTTTATTGATCATGATATTTTTCAAAACGACATTATCGACATTCCTCCCATTATCCATACCCGATATTTTACTGGGGCGAAGTTTACGGCCTGTGTAGGTTACATTTTGAATTGTTACGTTTTGGATTTTTCTACCCAATCCGTTTTTTGAATACGCATCAACATATTGTATACAAATTAACTGACCATCTGAAATATCATTTACCCGGATATTATTCCAGGTGATATTGCTGAAGGTACCCCCATCTGCAGCCATGATCGCCATCACCCCGGGATATACTTTGTCATTTTGCATGTTTTCCAGAACATCAATATTATCGAAGACGATATTGGTAAGCGTTGCCGATCTGCTTTCGGGGCCAACCACCATGTTATGCGCCCTGTCTGCCCACAATATGGAATTTGTCACCTTAATACTATCTGCACCTAAATTGTTAAAGCTTTTAACAGAAATATTATCATCTCCATTCCGGATAAGGACATCACTTATGCTAACATTATTGGAGTTGCACAGATCAAAGCCATCTGAATTTGGATTATAGCATAATTCCTTAATATCAGATATATCGACATGATTACCTCCGCTGATGGAGCAGGTCCAGAAAGGAGAATCCCGCAATATGATCCCGCTGATCGAAACATGGTCAACATCGTGAAGATTGATCAGTTTGATACGGTTTTTAGCTTTCAGATCATGATCGAGTTCCGAACCATCCAATATTCCCCGGCCCGCAATTTTAATATTTGACGCCTTGTTAGCATAAACGTATCCATAAACCACAGCCCCGCCATCGATATAAAGCGTTTGATTACTTGACAAAGTGATAGCGCCGGCATGATGGATGCCCGGGCCGAAGTAAATAACATTATTGCTCCCCGAGTTAACCGTTTTGGTCGCAGCCTGGTTAGCGAAAAGAAAAAAGTTATTTAACCGGTCTTTGTCAAATTCAACAGATAATTTCTGCGGCCGGGCAACTTCAAAATAAATATCACTCCCGCTTTTGGTGTACTTGATGTTATCATTGTTTGGACGAATGGCGACATTGCCTGGCACTCCATCCAGTTTAGTTATTTTTACTTGTACCGGTACTTTGAAATAGGAATCGAAATAAACAAACCCACAATGCCCTGACGCATCCGGGTTCTTTGTCATCGCATCATTAACATCAATAGTTTTCCATGCGGAGTCGCCTTTTTCTCTTATTTGAACCTTGTAGTTTTTATTAACAGGCGCCCCATCGGGTGCTTTATAAGTTACAGGGTCAGCGCTCTGGGTCGCGGACCTTGCCGGAAAAGCTATCGCGACCAGATAACAGGTCAGTATGATTAGGAAATAGTTTATCAATTTAGCTTTTAGATTATTTATCCCAAGCTTTGAGTAATTTATTCTGTGTGGATTTGCCTCTTTCATAGTCAAATAGTTAAAGTAAACGTTTAACAAAAAAGTGACAGGTTGAGATTATTCTATCGGTCAAAGCGCGTACCAGTAACCGTAATTAATTGAATAATTAATTTCAGCCGTACGGTCTTTAATATATTTTGCCGGGTTACCCCCAACTATAGTGTAAGGTGATACATCCTTAGTTACTATACTACCCGGAAGAATAACAGCACCTTCCCCGATAGTGATTCCCGGCATGATCATGCAATTTGAAAAAACAAATACATTATCATTTATGGTAACAGGTGAACCCCTGGTGCCAAACTCCGGGTCGTTCAGATCATGTCCTAATGTGTAAATTTTCGTGTTGTGAGCTATCCCTACATTATTGCCGATGTGAATTTCTCTGCGGTTATCAAGGTAGCATCCAAAATTTATTACTGAATTATGCCCGATAGTTATATTACCGATATGGAAAAACTTTACTCCGCGGTGTATGTAAGTCTTTGCCCCCAGTTTGATTTTAAACAAACGCAAAAAGACCTTCTTCAAAAAAAAGAACGGAATTACTGAATAAGTAAAATTAATGAACGCTACGATCAGGAATTTTATTTGAAGAAGCAGATCAAAAATTAACCCTTTTTTAGGAATTGGCATTGCTTATTAAATTAATATAGTTGTTTACCATTTTCTCCATTTGGAATTTATCCTTAAAAACCTCCCTTGAACTGCCTGCCATTTTCTTGTATTCATCATGATCAGCAACAGGCAAACTATTGCAAAGTTCAGCCAGTTCATCAAAGTCAGACCTGATAAATCCATTATAGCCGTTTTTTACAACCTCGGCATTACCGCCCACATCATTGCAAATAATCGGCTTGGAAAACATACAGGCTTCAATCAATGTCAATGGCAAGCCTTCTTTGGATGAGAAAAGCATAACATAATCGTACAAGGGCAATCGCTCCGGAATGCTCACAAAACCAAGGGATTTGAAGGAGTCGGATTTTTCAATCAGTGCGTCTAATTTATCCGATTCTTCCCCCACGCCCGCAAAGTGGATTACGACGCCCTCTTTTAGTTTACCCTGCATATTTTTTACCACTTCTACCTGCCGCTTCACATTTGTGATCCGCCCGGGATATAGTATCGATATTTTACCACCAGGGTTTTCTACTCCATTTTTATGACTTGCAAAGCCAGCTTCATCATTTAAGCCATTATAGATTATTTTGATTTTATCCGGATTAACTTTGAAGACATCAATAAGGTTTTGCTTTACTCTCTCCGAAACAGCAACGATCTCGTCGGGCAGTAAGGTGGCGAACTTTAAATTATAAAATTCATTATGGGCAATGTGGATGATCCTTATCTTCAACCCGAGCAATTTATTAAGGATGATCAATAAGGTAGTCAGTTTGCGATGATGGGAAAAGACAACCGCCTTTTTAAATAGCAAGATATTTTTGAAATTAAGCTGAACATACTCCTGCTCTTTTATTTTGTATTCGGCATGGTTTTTTGAGGGTATATTTAACCCTGCCAGGTAAGATTCCAATCCATGGTTCCGAAGTGCGTTGTGAATATTCACAGCAACCTTTTCGGCTCCGCCGTATAAATCATATCCTATATATAAATTAAATATTTTCATGTTTGTCACAGATGGCTATGGTAGCTATAAGAACCTTTTTTCAAAAACTATCCACTTGAATCTTAAATAAAAGTTTCTGTACGTCTTCGTGTTAAAATATAAATCCGGTCTTTTTAATAGCTGAATTGTGGCGTATGTCTTTACCCTGTAATTCCCATGAAATATGTTATTCATGATGATATAAATACACCGTTGCTTATACCAGCTGTTAACTTCATTTAGTTCCGTATGATTTAAGGTGGACTTAAAGCGGCGGAGATACAGCCTTTTTATAACGGAAAAGCTGCGCAGTGTGTCTCTTAATGATTTAACAGAATAACCGGTTTCGTTACCGGCCAATAATTCTAAGACCTCATTAGTGCATGTTATCCCTAATTCGCGCCCAAGTATTTGGTACATGCATGCACTGTGTTTTTGGGCCTGCACCCTGAGATTTTTTTGAGTAACACTTTGATTGTTGTGCCTGAATAAGAACAATATTGGCTTTTCTATAACCTTAAATCTTTCACCATTAAACAGCATCCGAGCCCACAAATCAAAATCCTCGTTATGCAACGCATAGTCGTCCAGGCTGTATTTATATTTTTTTATTACAGCAGTCCTCACTAAAACACTAGGGTGTATTATGGGCGAATCGATCATGTTCATAAACCGTATTGACCCAGTTTCATGACAAGCAAAAAAGGGATTTACAGACAATATCTTCCCGGATTCGGTTAGCCGCTTGGCCTGAAGTGCAACCAGGCTCAGGGACGGGTCATCTTCAAAAACACGGAGCTGGGTTTCAAATCTTGCAGGCAGACTGATATCATCTGCGTCCATTCTCGCGATGTATTCACCTTTGCATAAATCAATACCCTTATTGAGGGTTTTTATCAGCTTTAAATTTGTTTCGTTGTTAATGACTTTAACACGCTTGTCTTCTAATGCCAGCTTATTTAAAATTGATGGCGTGTTATCTGTAGAACAATCGTTAATACATAAAATTTCCAGGTTAGTATAAGTCTGGGTCATAATCGACCTGACTGCTGATTCGGCAAATTGCTCCGCATTGTAGCAGGGTATTATTACTGATATCAGCGGTTTTTTCTTCATTTTTATTAGCTAGTAATCTTTGTAAAATCTTCTAAAAAAAGCTCCTTGGAAAAGGATACGGATTTTTGGAAGGCGCTGGATTGCATATCCAGGAGCAACGCCCTGTCGTTATCCAATTTCTGAATGGCATTGATATAGCTGTCTGTATCCGAACAAAAAATTGTGTCATCCGTACTGCAGTAATCCCGTATAGAGCCTACATCAGAAACAACCTGGGCTAGGCCTACAGCCAGCGAAGTGGTAATAACATTGCTACCGATGGTATCTTCGAGCACAGACAGGCTGACACTGCAGCTTTGCATAAGGGCAAGCAGTTCATCTTCACTTAAAAATCCATATAGTTTTACATTCTCTAAACCAGCGAAATGTTCGGTTAGATTCGCCCCTCCCATACATACGTGAAAACGGGCACCGGAACAGGATCCGATAATTTCTTTTAACAGCGAAAAATTACGTTTAAGATTACCAATGCAAATTATATTTAATGCTTCATTATTAACCTGCGGCTTATTTGCCGGTTTATAGAAAACACTATCCACGTAATGAAAAGTGCAGGTAACTTTTTTTTTGTATCCGATCTGTTGAATATACTGTTGCAAACTTGAGCCGAAGACCAGTACCTCATCAACATAATCCAATTTTTTCACGATGACCTCAGGGGTATTATAAAGCTCGATCAGGTTATTTCCTGACAAATGGACCAGCCCGCACAGATAGCTTTTGCAGCCAAGCAGTCTCATTATTTTTGCGGTCATATCCTGGTGCCCGGCGCCCCTGGTTAAATATTCAAAGAACACAACCTTATCATCCTTGCCCAAAACAATAAACAGGTAGAGCGCAATTAATACTGCATGAATTTTCGATATCACTTTCCCGATTAGATTTTTTGCAGGGATATTTCTTATCAGCTTTACCCATTTCAGCTTACGATCTAAATACTTAGCCAAATAGCTCATCCCGGTATGGTTATTCGCAGTATGGTTAAATTCGTAATAAACTATATATACCCTGTTCATATAGTTGCCGGCGTATATTTAAAGGGTATATCCTGAAAATCCGGCTGATCCCTGTATTGTATAGTGAAGAAAACCATAAAAAGAAAGATCGGGAGAATACTTGGCGAAAAGGGCGCCCACCCAGTCGACCCGTAGATCACGTAGGTCAGGATAAAACCAATAAGTGTTAAAGATAAAACCTGGTTTTTGTTACTGGCTAAACTAGCAAGCGAAGCCCTGAAGTTTGAGACGATGAACGACACCCATAAAAAGAATCCAATTATCCCCGTCTCAACCAGGATAATCAAATGGATATTATGTATTGGGTTATTTAAAAAGAACTCATCGATTTCCGGTATTTCCTTAAACAAGCTAAAATTTCTCGAAAAATATTCAAGGTGCGCATTCAAACCAACACCTATTACCGGCGACACCTTGAATGAATAGAAAGCCATTGTAAAGTGTACCATCCTGGCCGCAAACATATCATCAGCATCTGATTTTAAAAACGCGTCGCTTAGCGGCGAAAAGTAAATGAGCCACACCAGCACCCCGGCAACCACGGTAACGAACTTTAAGAAATTGGCAAACGAAAACAGGTTTTTATCTTTCTTACTGAAAATAAAATACAAGGAAAAAAGAACAAATATGTAGGTTAGATAAGAGGTCCTGGAATAAGTTAATACGACCGTTCCGGCATTGACGATGCACAGCAATAAACTGGTCTTGGTTTTGAACTTGGTTAAAAAACAAGAGTAAAAATAGGTTGAAGCCAATGTTACGAACAGTGCCAGGTTTCCGGGCGCAACAAATATCCCTACGGCGCCCTCCCTCGTTCCGTTCCTGGTAGACCATTCATCAGCTGCCAGCCTGAAAAGCTTGGTAACACCTGCAATATGCATTAACGGAAAACAAAGGGCGAGTAGAAACTGCAATAGACATAATACCATTAAACCGTCATAAATACCCTTGATTATTTCTTCTTTGGAAAGTATTGACGAGAAAACAATGAACAGCAACACATTGGTTAGAAAGAAGTACAGGAAAATGCAGGTTTCCAGCTTTGACTGATTGTACGGATTAAGAAATGAAATAAGAACCAATCCCAATATCAGGAGAATCCATTTTCGCTTTAGCAGTTGGAATATAGGTATCCTATCCTTGATCAAAGGAGAAAGTATACATAACAGGATAAGCGGAACGTTTATAAAAAACACATTCCCTAAAGTTCCGCCGGGTGTCTGATACAGTGCGCTGCTGAGCGGTATATTAAACTCAAACGGAGTAATTGTTATAAAAAAACTCACGAATAGGTATTTAACATCCCCGCCTTTATAAAAGGTGGATTTTAGAATATAAAAAGAGGCAATAATTACTAATAATAATACCCTGTTTATCATAACCTAAAATTTTTAAACGACATACCGGGCCAGACTATCGCTGGTAATCGACAACCGCCAGTTCTTTCTTCAATTGATGAATTTTATCATATAATTTTTCATCAATCTGTTTCATAATTCTTTCGCCCGATAAATAATACTCCGTTACAGATGACAGGTAATTGTATACATCCTCTGCAACCCTGTTCTTTAATAAGAACTCCACATTCACCATATTAAAGGTGGCTTTGTTTACGATCCTGTTAACTACAGATTTGCGGTAGAATTTTATTTGCGAAGTATTTATATTACCTATATCAACAGAAAAAAGCCAGTCCATCCACTTAAACTCCGATACCATTTGCCCCTCGGTAAAAGGTGTGCTGAGAACAAACCGGTTCCACGGCACCCTGAACAAATCAGCAATAATCGCCCCGTGCATTGCTTCGGTAATAATCAATTTTGATGATGCTATTTCCTTTAAGGTATGTTCTATCCCTTTTTCACCATACGGAGAAATGTAGTTGTAATTCAAATCTTTGCATAAAGACTCCCAATCCACATAGTCTACAGACTTAAAATAAGGGATAACGCTCACTTCATGTTTTTTCTTTATGCCTGCAAATTCCTTAAAATTATCCAGGTGCCTTAAACAATAGGCTGCATCAGCTATGTATTCAAACCCATTATTAAATATCCTTGACGACAAAGGCCCCCTCAAAAACCGGATATCCCAGGACTTATCAAATTTAAAAGCCTTATAAGTGGGACGTATACCGGTACCAAAAACAATCTTTCTTTTATCGGGCGGTAATTCCTTGATCAAAGGGAAATCATTATACAGCACTGAGCCAATGCCTAAAAAGCATTTCTCTGAATTTTCATCATTTGCTCCGAAAAATTTGGGCCATAACCATTCATTCAGATCATCTCCAAAATTTCCATTGTCCGATTTATAATAAATGTATTTCATATCGTCACTTAGTTTGACCCGGCGACAAGCCTGTTTTTCATTATCTGGACTCTAATTTTCTCTTTATACTGCCCTATAAGCTCCATATTTGTACCGATAAAAATGCTGACTGCTATAATTATGTTGGCAGCTATAAAGTATGGGTTGTTGCTGAAAGCCAGTCCCGAAACCAATGCTACAGATAATAACAGTATCAGCATCTGTTTGTATGGGAGCTTCACCAAAAAATATTTTTTGGTTTGCAAAACCCTTGCTAAAAACATCGTAAAATATCCTAAGAAGATCGAAATACTCGCACCCAATAGCCCAATTTTAGGGATAAGCACAAAGTTTGATACAATCGTAATAACTGCCCCATAAACGGTAGTGGTAAAAGCTCCTTTCGTATCTTTTGAACTCAGGTAACCTGTGCCGTAAAAGCTTGATAGCGCTTGAAACCCAACTGCCAGGTATAAGAAAGGAGTGAGCTTCCAGGCATCGTAAAAAGAAGATTGAACAACATATTTGAACATGGGTTTTGATAGTGATATCAGCACTACTACCAGGCCAAAAAGAAGGCTGAAATATTTTTTAAATACTTCCGAATAATAATTATCGCGGTTATCATGCTCATACGTTCTGATGGCTTTTTCCTGCCAGGCCATGTTAAAAAAGCTGCTGAACATTAACAATATCGTCGGGAATTTGATGGCTATCGCAAACATCCCATTGAATGCAGCGCCTAAATAATATAAAATGATAAATCGATCAACTGTGGCAATCACCCACCAGCTCAGGGTATTCGGTATAAGTGGCACCGAAAAGGATATCAGATTTTTAATCAATTTGATATCCAGCGCTTTAAAATCAATCAGCTTGTATATTTTAAGACGGATAATTATAAACAAAATGGTGAGTAGGGTGGCCGCTATATTGGCCAATAATAAACCATCAATTTGCAGCTTAAACACTATCAAAACCACGAGTGTTATAACCGTGTAGAAAAGGGAAAATAAAATACCGCTCAATACAAACACTCCATTTTTACCTATCCCCCTTGCAAACTGGAGCAGCACCGGATACAAGGATTGCAATAATATTACCAGGTAAATCAGGCCGTGATGCTGAACATTCAGAAAGCGTATTGCCACCAGGTACAATATTGAAAACAAAGCCGCCATGCAGGTAACAATGGCCATACTGCCGGTCAAAACCTTTTTGATTGTTTCCTCATCCTTGTTATTGATGGACCACCTTAACACCGCATCATATATCTGCAATGACACAATGGGTGTGATCCAGCTTACAGTAGTCATGATGAGGTCGAAATAGCCGATGTTTTCTTTACTTATATAATAGGTGTAAACAAAAAACAGGGCAAAGCCTATAACTTTTGAAGCTAAATTTCCTACAACATACAAGATGGTTAGCCTGCTTAAGCTGAGATCCTTTGCCATTTAAACCAAATAAATTTTACCTGTTCTTTTTGAAATCAAACACTGGCATGTTCTGACTCGACGCCATAACTATAACCGTAAGAGTACCCGTAATAACCCGGTTTCCTGGTTTTTATATCGTTCATAACGATATAGGTTTTCCTCAGTTTTCCTGTATCAACGAGTTCGTTCAAAATGTCCAACTGAGACTTATAAGTATATTCCTGCCGGACTACATATAAAGTAACATCAGTGAATTTGTCTATCAATTGTGCATCAGAAACCAGGCCTATAGGTGCACTATCAATAATAATATGATCAAAGTGCATCTTCAGCTCATCTATCAATTCCGGCAAACGATCGCTCAATAGTAATTCTGACGGGTTTGGTGGTATCTGTCCTGAAGGTATGATGTAAACATCGTCGGAGATTCCGCTGGGTTTAATAATGTCGGCAACACCAATAGAGTTCGAAATCACATAATTTGTAAATCCCAAACCTGGCTCAATGCCGATAGTGGAAGCCAACCTTGGCTTACGAAGGTCAAGTTCAATCATGACAACTCTTCTATTTCCCAATGCCAGGACGTTTGCCAAATTTAAAGCAACAAATGATTTTCCTTCGCTGGCCATACTGGACGTGATCATAATCACGCTGGAGTTTTTATTGTTTAAAACAAACTGCAAGTTGGTCCTTAATGCCCTGAATTGTTCGGACAAAATACTGCGTGAATTTTTCTCAACAACCAATGTCTTTTGACCGGCATTGTTTCCGATTTCGCCAATTACTGTGATATCAGTGTTTTTCAATATATCTTCCTTTTCCAGGATTTTCACATTTAACATCTCTTTCAAATAAAGGAAGCCCCATGGAATAGCAAAACCCAAAGCAATACCAATAAGCATGATTACTATCTTATTTGGTTTAAAAGGCTCGTAGTCGCTTTTTGCCGGGTCAATTATCCGCGCTGTAGAGATAGTTGAAGTTTTGGAAATAGCCGTTTCTTCTCTTTTTTTCAAAAGGTATAAATACAGCTCTTCTTTAAGATTTTGTTGCCGCGAGTAATCCAAAAACACCTGTTCTTTTTTTGGAACACTTTTAACTTCATTACTTAATAAAGTATTTTGAGACTTTAGTGCTTCAATACTAACTGTCAGGCTCTTTTTATAAGAGTTAAAGCTTTTTACAAGGCTTTGTCTTGCGTTTTCAATTTCTGCATCCAGGTTCTGAACAACGGGGTTGCTATCTTTATATGATAATGCAAGTTGCGCCTTTTGAACTAGTAGCTGGTTATATCCGCCAATTGCGGCAGCAAAAACCGGATCCTGTACAGCTAAAGAACTGGGGATTATTCTTTTTGAATCAGGGTCATTTATGGTTTTAGAAATATCATCCAATACAGTTTGCTGTACTTGCAGGTCATTCAACTTTTGATAATAATTAGACACATTGCTAACCAGACTTTTCGCCTGTTCATCTGCATTTGCAATATTATTTTTTTGCTTGAATTCCGTAAACTTAGATTCCACACCACTTAATTCGCTGCTTACAATTTTGAGACGGTTATCAATAAATGCGAGGGTGCTGTCGGCAATCTGTATTTTATTCTGAAGGTTATCTTGCAGGTACACCGTCATGATCTTTTGCAATATAGCCTCTCCTTTTTTCGGATTTGGATACTCAAGGGATATGGCAAGCGTTGTGCTTTTTTTATCGGTTACGTCAACAGCATATTTTTTGGTCAGGGCTTCAACTTTACTGTCGACAGACTGAACAAGCAACTTATATCCATTAGGATTGGGAACACCGGGTTTTTTATTAATAATCAGGTCAAATTGCTGGCACGGTATAACCTGCCCGAATTTTACAGTTTTATCCAGCTCTTCTTTGCTGTTTGTGATATGGATCAGTCCATTATTGGTAATGTTAATATCAAATTTCCGCTCCTTAATGGAATCTCTTTTTTCAATTAAATCTACCTCAAACGGCGCCTCATTATAAAGCTCGACGGCGTTTAAACTTTCCTTCCTGTAAAGGGAGACATTTAAATGCATGTCCTTTACCACATTCGTCATCAGGATCTTTGATTTCAGGATGTCGATTTCATTATAGGCATTACTTGGCATGCCCAGAAGATCCGAGAAATCCGCCATCCCGCTACCGCTATCCAGCGCCTTGCCACCAGGGCTACTGCTTTGGTCATCAATAGTGATCTCACTATTAACCGAATAAGCTGGCGTTGCTATTTTTGTATATAAAAAAGCAAGCGCGCCGCACACCAGCACTCCGGCTAAAAACAGATACCAATATTGAGATATCCTCGATATCACTTCTTTAACGCCAAGCATTTCTCCCTTGGTTTTACGATGCTGCAAGTCATTTTTGTGAAACTCCATAATTATCTCCTTGTAAAGATGATCGCAATAATTGATAAGATTGAACCCGCAATGGTATAGTTCCTCGCTTGTGCGACATCGGTTGCCGCAGCCTTTCCTTTACCAGGTTCCACGTAGATATAATCGTTCTGCCTCAGGTAAAAATAAGGCGAGCTCATAAAATCACTGCTTTTAAGGTTTATCCGGTAGGGCGTTCTCGTCCCATCCTGGTTTTCCCTGATTAATAAGATATTGTCACGCTTTCCATATATAGTAAGATCGCCTGCCATGGTAAGGGCATCCAGTATGCTCACTTTTTCATTTGGCATTACATAGCTACCGGGTTTTAGAACCTCGCCGGCTACATTTACTTTAAAATTTGCAAAGCGGACTATTACCGAAGGATTATTATAAAAAGAATTAGCAGCAGTTTGTATTGCCTGTCTTGCTTCAGTTGTAGTGAGGCCTGCTACTTTTATTGATCCCAAAACAGGCACCGTAACGCTGCCGCTTTTATCAACCAAGTAACCATACTGATTATTTACGTTGGGGACACCAAAAGAAGCATTAGAAAGGGAAGGCATTGTTTGCCCACCTGTGCTATTATTGGTATTATTACTTAGGTTCCCTGAGTTTATGCTAGCGGAAGCTTGCGGATCAATAGTTTGTATAATTATTGTTAAAATATCGTCTTCCTGTATCTTTGGCTCAGTAAAATTGGCCTTTTTAATCACTTCCAGCCGTCCGGAGTCTGGAATATTCTGAAAATACTTGGTTTTTTTAGTAGATGAACAAGAAAATAGCGAAAAAAGAAGAATTATATAAGCAAAATTTAGTATTTTTAAGAATTTTATCATAAATTATTATCTTTTGATTAAAAATTTCACCTATTTATTTGTAAAGATACTAAACTTTAACCTTTTAAAGTGAAAATATTACAAAAAAAACCTGCTTACCTTGCAAATCACAATATTATACGTAAATACCTTCAACTTATTATATGTCGTAGTTAAATTCATTAACGTAAACTCAAAAAATATATTTTTGTTTGAAAATATTATCAAATAATTTGCAATAAGCATTGATTTATGTTAAAATACTCTTCTTTAACATATTATTAAGTTTCTTTTAAGTTTAAAATTAATTGGCTAACCCCCTTATTATCAATTAATGTCAAAGGCCATATAATATATAAATTGAAGTGATTCCGATCATTTAAATGGGTGACACGTATCATTTTTACCAATCCTTTTTTTAGCCAGTTTTATAAAAAAATTCAGACCCTTTTATCAACTGGTTATGAGAACAATAATTGTATTTAACGATAATTCTGCCGAAGCAGGAAATGCGACCGAGTTTGCGCTGAACATTGCCAAAAAAGTTAAAGCCGATATTTTAATTTTGAACCTCGTCAGACAAAGTCAGCCTAAGCCCTCGAAGACATTAGCTGCCATCGGCGGATATACATCCGAAATAAATACAGATGCATCTGAAACGCCTGATCGCCTATTGGGGGATATCGAAAGTGGCGACTATAATCCTTCAATATCAGATATCGACGCGACTACATTTTCTGAAAAAGAGATTTGCGAATTGGTAATCCGGAAAAATATATGGCTGATGATTAAAGGTATTGAGACCCATGTAACACATGAGTTGTTGTGTAATATTGATGTTCAATCTGTTCTTAACCATGTTGGCTGTCCTTTGTTATTGATCCCTAATAATTATAAGAAAATAAATTTTGAAAACATTGCTTATGCCGTTGATATGCGTTATTGCCGGACAGCAGTACTTAAATTTCTAATCGAACTCGCAAATGCTTACCAGGCGAATTTGGTTGTTGAACATCTTTCTGCTAAAGGACTGCCGCCACTTGATGACAGTTATGCCTTATCATTATTTGATGATGAAATAGCCAACAGATCAGCGTGTGACAATATCTATTTTAACAATATAAAAGAGCGGAATATGAATGTTGCCATCGGTACTATCATCAACAGTTTACACGTTGACTTGCTGGCTTTGGTAAATCACCGCTTTCATTTTGAAGAGATATTCGGGAGGGTTATCAAAAATTGCCTTCCGGAACATATCCCTGTGCCGGTCATAGTTTTTCCTTTATAACATCCCGGGAACAGCCAGCTGGAAAGAGAATTGAATAACAAGTTATTTCATTTCTCACCAGAGCAATTTGCCCGGAATGATCGGGATCACTTTTTTAAATGACGATCGTCACGTGCGAGGAACAGATATCTACGGAAATTTACCACAATAAAGAAAACATATATGGAAAGCCTGAATGGTCTATCGGTACGCTCAATACAGTATTTGGTAATAGCAAAGAAATGGAGCTCGGATCTCGAGTTTTATAAGCTGGAGATCAAATTTTTGCGGTCCCTCCTCGAAGATAATTTTAATACCCTGCTAAATAATGGTGACAGGGAAGCTGTAAAAAGGATCAGTAACGATTTGGTTCAGATTGATGAAGAAAAGATTCAATTAGAATGTTCATTAAGCGACCAGATAAAACAGCTGGAGCTAATGGCTGAAGATATAATTCCAGAAGATATGACTATTGTTGCCGGTAAACAGATCCGGCTTGAATATATGGTTACGAACCTATTTTCAGAATACAAGGACCTGAAAAGGGAGATATTCGACCTGATCCAGGAAGTATCTTCACAAAGTAAACAACTCGGTCAAGTCTCTCACCTCAACTAATCAACTATATACACAGACCGAAAGCGCCGTATGATGAATGCGAGCGCTTTTTGTTTTCCACATTGAATTATACCGTGCTTGAAATCAGCACGATAAGCGACATTCGTCATTATTTACCCGCTGGGTATTGACCAATTTTACATTATAAAAAGCACGATCAAATGAAAACTATTTTCAAACACAGTCAATGGACAAAAACAAGTAGGGTTGTTCTCATGATTTCCCTGCTGTTGAGTTATTTACAAGGATCAGCTTCTTGTAAAAGCATACATTCCAAGAGTCTTTCAAATAGCGACACCACAGTTGCCGTATTCATACAACAATACTTTAATAATAGTAACGCCGGAAAGGCTTTGTATTATCCGAATACCGTTAAGCGCTTTTATGATGCCAGTAATGGAGAGGCTGCATGGGTAAAAGAGCAAAGCAATTCTAAGCAAACCTGGGAAGCCATGCTGCTGCTCGATTGCGTACTGCAATTCGGCTTATCGCATGATGACTATCATCCTAAAGAATTATTGTATGTCCCTTTGCATACCATGATCGAAGAGCCGGGCAAAATCAGCAATAGTCAGAAAGCAAAGTTCGATATACTTCTTACCGATGCGCTGATCGCTTTTATGAACCACTTACACTATGGTAAACTTAACCCTGTGTATTACACAGATAAAGTAGATGTCGGTTTAATGATACCGTTCCACGCCGAAACTGCCTTGCTTGATGCAATACAGCAGAAAGATTTCATGGCGGCTGTTTTAAGCGTTCAGCCAAAATCAAAGCAGTACGCTGCTATGCAGGACCGTATGCGCCTTTTAAAAGGACAGTACCAGGCAGATTGCTATGAAATACCTGAAAGCGAAGTGAGAAAGATCGCTATTAACATGGAACGCCTGCGCTGGGCCGAGATTAGTGAAGATGCTTATGTACAAGTAAATACTCCGTCTTACACTTTAAAATTTATACAGCCTGATACTACTTATGAGTTTAAGGTTATAGTTGGTAAACCAACAGCGCAGACCCCGTCCTTAAGTAGTGTTATAAATTATTTTACAACCTTCCCCGAATGGAAGATCTCGCAAAAAATATTTGCACAAGAGTTATTACCAAAAGCATTGAAGGATACGGCTTACCTGGATAATAATCACTTTACAATTTATGATAGGGCTGGCAATTATATAAAACCCGGTAAAACAAGTCTGTTAAAGGTAAAACGTCATCCCGAATTGTATTATGCCCGTCAGTCATCAGGCTGCGATAATGCATTGGGCAATATTGTATTCCGTTTTCAAAACATCTACGATATCTATTTACACGATACTCCCGAAAAACAACTTTTCGGGAAAGATGAAAGAGCATTCAGCCATAGCTGTATACGCGTTGAAAATGCCCAGCATCTTGCCGAACTATTATTAGAATACGGTGATGATACTAATAAAATACCGATTTTGAATAAAGCTGTCAAATCCCACCTCACAAAAAACATCTCTCTGAAAAAGCCCGTGCCTATAAAGATCACTTATCTCACCTGTGAAGTAAAGGAAGGCTTAACCATTGTGTATAAGGACATCTATAACCTGGATAAAAGCCTTGAAATGGCGCTATACAATACTACTGAAACATTAACCCTGAAATAAGATCATAAAAACCAAGGACATGAAAAAGATATTAATAGCAACAGATTTTTCAGCCAATGCAAAGCATGCAGCTGAATACGGTTACGCAATCGCATCACAGTTAAAAGCAGGCGTAATTTTATGTAATGCTTTTATTGTTCCTGCCGAAATGCCCCAGGGCGGAACATTGGTATGGCCGCAATTTGAATATGATGAAATAGTGGATAGTACCAACTCGGAGCTAAAAAAAATAAAGGAAGATTTAAAGGGCCGCCATGCAAATGACAGTTTCAAACCGGTTATCAATTGTATTTCCGACGTTGGCGCCGTAACTGATGTTATAAGGGATACAGCCGATAAAAACGATGTGGAATTAACTGTTATGGCGACCCACGGAAGCAGTAAGTTAGAGTCATTATTAATGGGCAACCATAGCCGCCGTATGATCGACGCAACAAAATGCCCATTATTGCTGGTGCCCTCATCGGCTGCTGTCAAACCAATCAAAAAAGTAGCATTTGCCACTGATCTGAATGAACCTGAAAGGGATCTTAAAGCCATATTTGCCTTGATCCCATTGCTTAAAAAATTTAATGCCGAACTATTGCTCACCCATATTTATAATGGCGATGATTCAACCTACAAATTCAAGCAACATATACAGGAACTACTCATCGAATTATCCAACAAAGCTAATTACCCCAATATATTTTACCGGATAGTAAATAGTAATCAGGCTGAAAGGGGGCTCGATTGGTTATGCGATCATGGGCACGTGGATGTTTTGGCAATGGTACATCATAAACACAGCTTCCTGGATAAAATATTGTCAGGCAGTCATACGCAAAAAATGGCCGAACATATTTCGATCCCATTACTGGTTGTCCCGGAAGATTAATAAAGGATAAAGTGCAGAGATTTTGGATAGCCCTGAAAAGTGACGAAAGTCACTTTTTGTCGTTTCTTAAATCATTCTTTAACAATACTATAGCTTTCATCTTTGGGAAGATCAAAAACTTAAGATGAAACAAACAGCGATTGATAAACAAACTACCTGTTACCATTGCGGCAATGACTGTGCAGACGAGCAAATTGAACTGGATCAAAAAGTTTTTTGCTGCAATGGTTGCCGGGAAGTATACTCCATACTTTCTCAAAGCGGACTTTGCAATTACTACACCTATAATGCCCACCCCGGCGTAAGCCAGGAAAAAGCAAGCAAACGCTTTGATTACCTCAAAGAACCATCGATCATTAAAGACCTGATCGATTACTCAGATGACAAATTCACTATCGTAACATTTTATATCCCTGATATTCATTGCAGCTCATGCATTTGGTTGCTTGAGCATCTGAACAGGGTCAATCCTGCCGTTCATTACAGCAGGGTCGATTTTCTGCGGAAACAGGTCAATATCCGTTTTGATACCAAAGGGATAACATTGCACGAACTGGTTACATTGCTCGATAATATCGGCTACGAGCCACTCATCAGCCTGCAGGATGTTGTGAAAAAGCAGGCCGCCGATAATAAAGATAATCTGGTAAGAAAAATTGCCGTTGCCGGTTTTTGTTTTGGCAATGTAATGTTGCTTAGTTTTCCTGAATATTTAGGGATCTCAGTGTACGAACAGTCCTTCAGGCAATTCTTCGGCTGGCTAAATTTGTTGTTCTGTTTGCCCATTGTTTTGTATAGCGGTACCGGATATTTTAAATCGGCCTGGACAAACCTCAAAAACAAAGTATTAAACATTGATTTGCCACTTGCTTTGGGTATCGCCGTATTATTTGTACGGACCGCAGCAGAGATATTAACGCGAACCGGCTCAGGCTTTGCCGATACCTTATGCGGTCTTGTGTTTTTTTTGCTGATCGGCAAGTTTGTACAACGAAAAACCTATTATCACCTTTCGTTCGAACGGGACTATCGCTCGTTTTTCCCTGTTGCCGTGCAGGTGATTGATGACGATAAAGAAAGATCTGTTCCGTTATCAGATATACAGGTAGGTCAGCGCATACTGATCCGCAATAATGAGATCATACCAGCCGATGCTATCCTTCTAAAGGGCGATGCAAGGGTTGATTTTAGCTTTGTTACCGGCGAGTCTGTCCCTGTAAATAAGGTGTTGGGTGAGGTGGTTTATGCAGGCGGCAGGCAAACCGGCGAAGCTATAGAATTGGAAGTTATAAAACCTGTATCACAAAGCTACCTTACCAGGCTATGGAATAATGAAGCATTTACGCGGTCGCAGTCAAACCGGATGCAGACCTTCAGCGAAAAGGTAAGCAAGTATTTTACCATCGTTTTATTAATTATTGCATTCAGCTCGTTCATTTTTTGGCTTCCATTCGACTTGCACCGGGCTATTTCGGCATTTACAGCAGTATTGATCATTGCCTGTCCGTGTGCACTGGCATTAAGTACGCCATTTACCATGTCGGCAGCGCTGAGCATTTTTGATAAGAATTTCTTTTACCTCAAAAACATTGCTGTTGTTGAGCAACTGGCACATATCAAAACCATAGTTCTTGATAAAACAGGGACGATTACTATTAACGGAGATACAGCTATAATCTCTCATATAACCGGTTCTGATGCCGAAAAACAAATGATCTATTCGGTATGTGCCAACTCAACTCATCCACTGAGCAGGTTGATATGTCGGTATCTGAACAACTACAACAAATTAAACATCACCTCATACTATGAAGTGCCGGGAAGGGGGATAACTGCCGATATCGATGGCTATTTTATAAGAGTTGGCAGTGCAAAGTTTGTCAATACCGTGCAGCTGGCGTCTTCATCCGACCAAAAAACAGAAGTGCATGTTTCTATAAATGAAAAGTATACAGGCTACTTTTCTATTGAACAGCACTACAGGGAGGGGATGACGACTATAAAATCGCTATCGCCATCATACGGATTATACCTTTTATCGGGTGATCATGGCCATGAGCGTGACGCTTTATCGTCTATGTTCTCACCGGAAGATATGTTTTTTGAGCGTACACCACAGGAAAAGCTTGAATTTATTAAACAACGACAGCAGAAAGGAAATAAAGTGATGATGATAGGCGACGGGCTGAATGATGCCGGAGCATTAAAGCAAAGCGACCTGGGTATAGCCATTACAGACAACGTAAATAACTTTTCGCCGGGAAGTGATGCTATTCTTGATGGCAGGTCATTAAAAAAACTGCCTTCTTTTCTGAAATTCTCCAAAGACGCTTTACACATAGTCTATATCTCTTTTTGCATTTCGCTCACTTATAATATTGTCGGCCTGAGTTATGCGGTAAGTGGTAAACTATCCCCATTAATAGCCGCCATATTAATGCCCCTAAGCACATTCACAATTATCTCGTTCACCAGTGTTGCTACCCACCTGGCAGCGCGAAAAAGAAAATTACTATGAGTATCATTTATTTTTTGATCGGGTGCAGCGTACTGCTTGCCCTGATCTTTTTAGGAGCCTTTTTTTGGGCGCAACGCCACGGCCAGCATGACGATCTGTACACACCTTCAGTCAGGATATTATTAGATGATGAACCTGAAAATGAACAGAAAAAGTGACAAGCGTCATTTTAATGTCAGACGAATGTCATTCTGCTAATGACTGTTCCAAGATAATTTTACAACCGATAAAACAACATTAAATAATTATGCAACCCGAAAAATTTTACTACGATAACAAGATCGTCCGGAATTTTGGTATTGCCACTGTCATATGGGGCATCATCGGCATGTTGGCAGGGCTTATTATAGCTATCCAACTGTATAGGCCCGAAATGAACATGCACAATCAATACACCACTTTTGGGCGTGTCAGGCCATTACACACCAATGCTGTAATATTTGCATTTGTGGGGAACGCTATTTTCATGGGCGTTTACTATTCGCTTCAGCGGCTGATGAAAGCCCGGATGTTTAGCGATTTGCTGAGCAAGATCCACTTCTGGGGATGGCAGCTGATTATTGTATCTGCAGTGATCACACTTCCCCTGGGGCTCACAACCTCTCATGAATACGCCGAACTGGAATGGCCGATAGATATCGTGATCACCATTATATGGGTGGTCTTTGGCATTAACATGTTCGGTACCATCATTAAACGCCGCGAGCGGCACATCTATGTGGCCGTTTGGTTTTATATAGCTACGTTTGTTACCATCGCCGTATTGCATATCGTTAACTCTTTTGAGCTGCCTGTTGGCTTCTTCAAAAGCTATATGGTTTTTGCGGGGGTGCAGGACGCTTTGGTGCAATGGTGGTATGGGCACAATGCGGTTGCATTCTTCCTGACCACACCATACCTGGGCATGATGTACTACTTCCTGCCTAAGATGGCTAATCGGCCAATATATTCTTATAAACTAAGTATACTTCACTTTTGGGCCCTGATATTTATTTATATCTGGGCCGGCCCGCACCATTTATTGTATACCACTTTGCCCGGCTGGGCACAGTCATTAGGCGTAGTGTTCTCCATCATGTTGATCGCTCCAAGCTGGGGCGGTATGATTAATGGCTTGCTAACCCTTCGCGGAGCCTGGGATAAAGTCCGCGATGACGTGACCCTTAAATTCATGGTAGTGGGCTTAACCGCCTATGGTATGGCCACTTTTGAAGGTCCCATGCTTTCTTTAAAACAGGTAAATGCCATCGGCCACTTTACCGACTGGATAGTTGCCCACGTACACGTCGGCGCACTAGGCTGGAACGGGTTCCTCACTTTTGCTATCCTGTACTGGTTAATACCACGCATTTATAAAACTGAATTGTATTCAAAGAAAATGGCATCCTTCCACTTCTGGATCGGTACGTTGGGCATATTGTTTTACGCCATACCAATGTATTGGGCCGGATTTACCCAGGGTCTTATGCTGAAGGAATTTACTCCGGAAGGGTTATTAAAATATCCAAGCTTCCTCGAAACTACAATGCGTATCATCCCAATGCACGTAATGCGTTCCGTAGGCGGCGCTATGTATTTGACGGGTGTTATTGTGATGGCATATAACCTTTACAAAACTGCAGTCCAAGGCAAATTGGTAGCTAATGAAGCTGCCGAAGCCATGCCACTTGAGAAATTTAACCAAAGTGCAAGCAGCGAACGCTGGCACCGCCGGTTGGAGCGTAAACCTTTATGGTTTATGTTAGCCTCGCTTATCGTAATCCTGATCGGAACATTTGTAGAACTGATGCCGACACTCACTATTTCCTCTAATATCCCGACAATAGCCAGTGTGAAACCTTATACACCGCTTGAGTTACAGGGACGAGACTTGTATATAAAGGAAGGATGCTCAAACTGTCACTCTCAAACCATCAGGCCATTCCGCTCTGAAACAGAGCGATATGGCGAGTATAGCAAAGCCGGAGAATTTGTTTACGACCATCCGTTCCTATGGGGTTCAAAACGTACCGGGCCGGACCTGCAGCGCGAAGGCGGCAAGTATGGAGACGCCTGGCATTTTAATCACCTGATGGACCCACGCCTGATGTCGCCGGGAAGTATCATGCCGAGCTATGATTGGCTAATCACACAAAAGCTCGATACAACAACCACCCGAGCCAAAATTCGGGGTATGCAAAAATTAGGTGTTCCATATCCTGCCGGTTACGATAAAATAGCTAACCAGGAGCTGGATAAGCAAGCTAAAGGCATAGCCGATAACCTGGCCAAAGATCATATCAAGGTGAAAAGCAATAAAGAGATCATAGCCATTATTGCATACCTGCAAAGGCTTGGTACAGATATTAAAGCAAGTAAAACAGCCAATAATAATTAAAAAGATGTTCAAACAGTTCACAGAAAACATTTCAGGTAACCAGGTTTACCTGCTGTTATCATTGTTCATATTCCTGATATTCTTCATCGTGGTAACCGTGTTGTTATTGCGCCTGCGCAAACAGCATGTTGATTACATGAGTGATATCCCCTTAAATGATTGTACAGAAGAAAACATAAAAATTTTAGAGCCATGAAATCTATTTGCTCAATATTCTTATCACTGTTGGTGTTGGGTATTCAGCCTGCATTTGCTGAAGATAGCAGTCTTATGCCTGGCGAAACAATGAACTATATAGGCTTCGGTGCCATTATGCTGGCATTGATAACCCTGATTATTGCCATGATGGTTGTATTAAGGGCCTTTCAAGTAGTAACTAAAATATTATTGGGCTCCGAAGGACTGGAAGAAGCAAAGGCTGAAAAAGCCGCGATGGAAGCAGAGCGTAAAGTAGCAAAGGCCAACCGTTTGAACAAATTGTTGTCGCTTAAGCCATTGTCCGAAGAGAAATCAATACTGATAGCGCATGATTATGATGGCATTCAGGAATTGGACAACCCAATTCCTGCCTGGTTCATGTACTTGTTTTATGTAACTATAGTCTTTGCGGTTGGCTATTTGCTGATATATCACGTTTTTGGGGTTGGCCAGCTGCAATATGCCGAGTATAAAACCGAAATGGCAGTAGCAGCAAAAGAAAAGGCCGTTTTCCTTTCCAAATCAGCCAATAAGGTAGATGAAAACACGGTTAAACTGACAACAGATCCTTCAGTGCTCGCGACAGGTAAAGTCGTATTTAAAGAACGTTGCGCAGCATGTCATGGTGAGAACGGGCAGGGTTCGGTAGGTCCTAACCTAACAGATGATTATTGGCTGCATGGCAATAAAATCAATGATGTATTTAAAACCATTGAATATGGGGTGCAAAGTAAAGGCATGCCGACCTGGGAGAAACAATTAACGCCAAAACAAATATCGGACGTCTCTAATTACGTGAAGTCGCTGCACGGAACTAATCCTCCAAATCCGAAAGAACCACAAGGGACTAAGGTTGCTGATAATGAAGGTGCCAAGCCATCAAAAAGTAATCTGAAGACTGCCATGGCGATAAAATAATACTGAAATACTATAAATAGAAAGAGAGAATGGGATGCATGACATCGAGCTAAAAGAGCAACCGCAAACAACCGAAGAGGGCAAGCGCAGATGGATGTATCCCATTATCCGTAAGGGAAAGCTTTATCAATACCGTAACTGGCTGAGCTATGTGTACCTTATCCTATTTTTCATAGGGCCATTTTTGCGGATCAACGGCCAGCCCCTGCTGTTAATTAATGTGATAGAACGGCGATTTGTCCTGATGGGCCAGGTATTCTGGCCGCAGGATTTTTTTCTCTTTGTTCTGGCAATGCTGGCCTTTGTCGTGTGCATTGTATTTTTCACAATGGGATTTGGCAGGGTTTTTTGCGGATGGATATGCCCGCAAACCATTTTTATGGAAATGGTTTTCAGAAAGATAGAGATATGGATAGAGGGCGATGCCAAATACCGCCGGAAGCTGGACCAAGGGCCGGTAACGCGAGAGAAGATTATCAAAAAAACAGCTAAGCACAGCATTTTTGTAGTGCTTTCTTTTATGATCGCCAATACCTTTCTTGCTTATATTACCGGAAGCGGGAACCTCCTTAAGATCATGACGGAACCCGTTACCCAGCATTGGGTAGGTTTTATCAGTATATGGATATTTACCATTGCTTTTTACATTGTTTACAGCAGGGTGCGCGAGCTGGTATGTACCGTAATCTGTCCTTACGGACGTTTGCAGGGTGTACTTACCGATAAGCACACGCTGATGATTGCTTACAATTATAAAAGGGGCGAACCAAGGGGAAAATTATCCAGGAAAGACCCTACCCCAAAAGGGGATTGTGTGGATTGTGGTTTATGTGTGGATGTTTGCCCTACCGGGATAGATATTCGTAATGGTGCGCAACTGGAATGTATCAACTGCACCATGTGTATTGATGCCTGCAACCAGGTGATGGAAAAAATACATCGCGATACGAACCTGATCGGTTTTTACTCGGAAGAGATGATTGAAGAGAATAAAAAGCCTTCATTTACCAGCCGTATGGCGGCCTATAGCGCCATTATAGCTGTGCTATTTGGAGTGTTAGCTTACTTTATTTATCAGCGCAAAGATTTGGATGTAACTGTAATGCGATCAGGAGGAATGTTGTATCAGGAACAACCGGGCAACTACATCAGTAATATTTACAATGCCGATATCATCAATAAAACGGACAAACAGCAAGACATCCAATTGGTTGCTGCAGATCCGCGGGTAAAAATAAAATACATACAAGCTCCCGGCACATTGAGTAAGGAAAGTTCAACCAAAGTGGTTTTCTTTTTAATGATACCACTAAAAAGCATTCACGCTACCAAAACAGATATCAAACTCAATGTAGTTAATCGCGATAAAATATTGAACACAATAAGTACCACTTTTATAGGACCATATGATGAAGATTAAATTAAACTGGGGTAAAGGATTAATGATTGGCATGGGGGCATTTATGACCTTCATCGTCATCCTTGGAGTGCAAATGTTCAAACAGTCGCCGGGCGATTACGATCATCACTACTACGAGAAGGGACTTGCTTATGATTCTGTTTATAACAAGGAGAAGCAGGTTATTACGGACAGGGCAGAGCCACATTTTAAAATAGAAAATAAATCTCTGCACGTTCAATTCGCGAACGCATCGGCCGGTAAGATTCGTTTTGAAAGACCATCCGATCCCGATCTTGACAAACTGACTTCTTTTCAAACTGATGCTTCAAACATTACAATTATTCCCATCGAAAAATTTGCTACCGGCCAATGGCAGATCACTTTTGAGTGGGAAAGCAACCACAAAAAATATTTATACCAACGCGAAATGTATTTGCCATGAGTGTTAACGAGATTGCTTTTTTTATAGGATTATTCGGCAGTTTGCATTGTATCGGCATGTGCGGGCCGCTGGCATTTGCTATACCCGCGTCTCAAAATGGTTGGTGGGGTATTATTGCTGATAAAACGTTATATAATTTTGGCCGGATTATCTCCTATACAACATTAGGGTTCCTGATCGGATTTTTGGGCAGGCAGCTTTGGATATCCGGCTTGCAGCAAGGGATCAGCCTTGCCAGTGGCCTTTTAATTGTTTTGGCCGGATTTCCCAGAATGTTCAAAATCAGGTTATTCAACAGCAAAGCATCCGTCAGATTTCTTGCACCTGTCAGTAAACTGATTAACTATGCTATAAAACACCGGGCGGGAAATCTTGCAATAGGTATATTAAATGGGTTTTTACCTTGCGGGTTTGTCTACCTGGCCTTAGTAGGCGCTATTAATACAACTTCGCCTTTTTCGGCAGCACAATATATGTTTTGGTTCGGCACCGGTACATTCCCATTAATGCTCCTTGCCACAGTGAGTTCGGGCTTTGTTGGCCCGACGGTGCGCAGGCGAATAAATAGAGCGCTTCCATATTTGATGGTTTGCCTTGGTTTTTGGTTTATCATGCGCGGAATGAATTTAAATATCCCCTATCTGAGCCCTTCAATCAGTAATTCGCAAAGCGTTTGCAAGTAAATTTTGTGCTCAAAATCATTTTTTCAGTTGACGGGAATCATGCCTCAGGTGCGCGCATTGACGGACATTTGTATCAGAAACAAAACGAAGAACTATGGCAACTTTAAAAACAAACGTACCTGCAAACTGGGCCACAGCCACCCACACCAATGAAACGCATATTAGTTTATGGAATAAGTTTACTGCATTTGCTGATAGTCAGCATGAACGCAAAGCCATGTGGTATTTTTTGGCGCTGGTAGTGCAGGGCATATTCTTTTTGCCGCTTCCGGCATTCCTGATGTATTATTATAATGCTCCTATTATAGTGTTGCTTATAACACTGGCCGGCTTTTTTACCAGCATTATTGCCTGTATGGGCGGTGCAGGTATCAGGGCGGTTTTGCTTTTATCGGCAGCAAGCATGTTGATCCAGGTTATCATGACCATAGCTGTGTTGATTTGACAAAATGCCTGGATAATTAGAAATGCGGCGGTTGCCGCTTTTTTTATACTTCTTTCTCTTTAAATTAAAATATATGCCCCATACTTTTCATATCCCCGTTTTAGGACTCGCCTTTTCAATCGATACACCATTAAAAATTGCCCGCTATGGCATTTCGTCCGTAGTTTCTATTGTTGATGATGAGCTGATCGAACGTATGCGCAAATATCACTGCGAACAAAATTTGCTGGAATATACCCCAATCCGCAAGTCAGAACATGATAGCCGTGCACGCAGGATTACATCCTACTTAAACCTTTTGAGCAAGTTGGTTAACGGGCAATTCTCAAAACTGAAGGAAGAACCGTTTACTACCGGGGCTGATATTAAAAGATATTTTAAACTATTACCTGATGAATCGGTCCTGAAACAAGGGTATGATCTGCTGGGTGATTATGAAGAGGGAGAGTCGAAAAACCTATTTGAAAACATATTAAGAAGCTGGATGACTAAAGGCGCCATCGATGTAAATATTATGGCCAAGGTGGACAAGCTGAACTATGATAAACATGGCGCCTACAGCGGCGATGAAAATACCGACGCATTGGCTGCGTTGCGTGGTTTTGCAGAAAGCGACCTGGAATCTTCAGTTATTATTTCTGCCGGGATGAGCCCTAAATTGTTTAGTTACCTCGAGTCATTTAATGACTTTTACCCGGACAAAAATGGAAATTTCCGGAAAAAAGTCACACTCAAGGTAAGTAATTACCGTTCGGCCATTATACAGGCTAAATTATTTGCAAAAAAAGGTATTTGGGTTTCCGAATTCCGTGTGGAATCCGGACTCAATTGCGGCGGCCATGCCTTTGCTACTGATGGTTTGCTTATGGGACCAATACTGGAGGAATTTAAGGCGGAGCGGGAAAATATGCGAGCCGAATTATTTGGGATTTACCAATCTGCTTTACAGGCAAAGGGCCGTGAAGTGACAAATATCCCTGCGCAGAGGATCAGTGCCCAGGGCGGTATAGGCACAGCTTA
>Ga0307510_10000484_pt1 | contig 39173 bp, 47 predicted proteins | sample 12_EM_MG_FD_207224 | JGI IMG/M metagenome (GOLD analysis project Ga0307510, IMG submission 207224) | Populus trichocarpa ectomycorrhiza microbial communities from riparian zone in the Pacific Northwest, United States - 12_EM | ecosystem: Host-associated > Plants > Roots > Unclassified | place...
AAAGTGGGATTTTCTTTGTAAAATAACTCAGCATGTATCCAGTGGTTTCATGCTGAGCGAAGTGCTTAAAAAATCACCATTTAATCACCATGTATCCTCTGGATAAATGCAATTTTGCCCCCAGTGAATACCACCTCGAGATCTCTGTTGGACGAAGAATCAGATACCTGCGGAACGAAACTTTTTGGCACTGCCGGCGCAATCGGGATGATCCTTGGATAGTCAACCTATCAAGTTGTCATTATCCTCGTCTTCTACCTCCTCGGCTATAACATCCCTGGTTTAAATCACTCGGATCATTGAGACTTTGTTATTGCGACTCCTGCGTTCAATACCTTGCCAACCCCAGAGGCCTGAAAACAAGCTCGACATCTTCGAGGGTATGTATTCTCGAGAACGGGTATCTCACCACGATGGCCCTAACTGATACGTCCCTCATTTTCACGTCCCAAAGTGCTTGGACACCACGGTGGCTTGTGGAGGTCGCCGGTCAGACTCTCATTGCATTTGTCGGTGGCGCCGCCTTCCAAGAGACTGCCGAATGGAACGAGGCAATTACCAAAGTTCAGGATAACTTGATGTTGTCCTCCAGGAGGTGACAATGCTTCTGAGGCCATCAGCAAGGATGGAAAAAACTTATTTGTGCCTCTTTCCAGTCTTTTCTTGAGAAAAGGTAGAAAAAAGAGAAAAGTACGTACTTATATAAGTTATGTCGTGTGTTCAGAAAAGTTGACGTCCCAATATGGTAATAAAGTGACGAATAAGTAGTGAAAAGTGATGAAAAGTGCACGTCAAAAAAAAGTTGATGTCCCTCTTGCTGATGAGGGTGGAAAGTTGGAAATTCCCAAAGGAGATCGGGTCGCTCTGTAAGTCATTCGTCATTCCGCGCAGGGTGTTTTTGACCCGCGGAACCAGGCCTTCGCTCGTGGCCACGGTGCCCAACCTCGTCGCCCCTTCGGTTGGTATTTGGTGACCAAAGTCCGCAACCCACTCATCCACAATCGTCGAACCCTTACGTTCTGCAGAACACTGATCGCGAGGATGAAACCGCATTTCCAGTTCATTGCAGAATTGCGGCTCTGATAGTCAGTGAATACACTCTTCTTAAGAACGCGCCTTCCGTTCCCTTCCTTCTCGATGACGGCATTCTGGACCCTGACCCAGATGAATACCTCGGTTCATGAAGAATTGTGTGAAAAATACATTCTCAAACAATTCCTAACTCGCGTGCCACCGGCGCACTTATCGACTGCAAGTTTCATTCGTTACCAACCCCCCCCCCCCCCCCCCGCATTTATGGGTCCAGCAGTAGTTGGGGGTGTACAAACCCCTCCAATGCCGTTTAATCGGACCCATCCTTGAAGTTTCTGGATGATGGGGAGACTCGAGAATGGGATGGTGACCTAGAGATTTGGGTCCGCTCAGCATCGGTCCACCAGTCCGACCCTAAAGGACATTCTCCCTAAACGTCAGCTTGATTCTAGACTACTCGAGCGGAGAGAACATGGGAAGGAAGGATCGAACTTTCATTACCAGCAAGCCTGTGTCTCCTTTAATCTTCGGCGAATCACCAGTCTCAAACTTACAAGAAAAATATACACTTATTTACCTAAGAACATTTCAATGAAGCGAGATGAATACCTGTCGTGGACGGCTCCTACACGATCGATGACCGATTGTGTGGTACGCTTCACCCGCCTACAGCGCCCACACCAATCACAACCATCTCTAGACCAAGGCCGCCCTTCATCCAGGGCCTCCGTCACTGTAAGGGAGTGAGAGAAATGGAAATGTTCTCAGCGATAAGTGTAACAGAGTTTGGCCGCCGAGATAAGAAGCGGGGTTAAGGTGAACAGGGGTAACAGCTAAAAACACGGATATTCAGGGCATGTCGAATGATCAGTAGAGTAAAGTCAGCTATACCTGGCCATAAGTCATCACATACCCCCTTCCAGATGCCCGAAAACTGTTCTGAATAACCATGACCGCCCAGCTGAGGTCAGCCGCCACGACGCCACATCTCGTATATTTGTGACAGATGGCCCACCTACATGGTACTGGGTCTAGTTGATCAAGCACCCAAGGTGGCGGGAACGTACCATGCACGGCTCACAGACGTCCACAGTGTACGTGACCTCCCTTGTGGTTCATACGTTTCTTCCTGCGCCGGAAAGGTTTCCAGCATTTGCCTGGCCAGTTTCCGGTCCCAACGACAGAAGTAGAACAGTGTAACGAACAGCAGGAAAGAGGGGTCGGAATCCTCGAGGGTCGTGATTAAGGGAAGTTCTAACAAATCCTTGAAAGTGGGATTGCTGCAGAACTCGCCATCTATGAACGCCCAGCTAGATAATCGTAGGGTAAGCCTCAGCCCAAACCAAAGGGGAAGCAGAAGGGCTCCGAAGGTATAGATGGTGCGGGGATGGATTCTAATGTGACCAGGGTGAAAGCCGAAAAGGCCCTCGATGCAGGTGAGCACAACCTCCACCGCGAGGGGGGACGAGGCGAGTAGGAGTGCGTGGTTCGCATCGAAGAGAGATAGCTGCTGGCGGTTGATAGAGAACAGTACTGAAAGAAGGATGCAATGAGACTGTACGATGATGGCTATGAATCCTGTTCCGGGGCCTGCGGGGGACAAAATTATCTGAATTCCTGAAGGCAGAGCGAATGCTAGTCCTTTTCCGCAGGGAGATACAGGCAAGGACTTAAACCCACGTGAACAAATGGTGGTGACGGAGACTGGAATCGGTTAGTTCATAGTCCAGGGGTAGGTATCTCCGGGGGGGATCGAGACTCACCTGCAAAGCTGACTGCAACGCCGACAACGTCCGGATTCGTGATCGTGCGGAGAGGAACATAACGTGCATCGAGACATTCTCTCCAATCGTCCTTCGGGTCATACTGTAGGGAGTTCATCCTGCCGCAGACGAGGGTATCGCGGGGATGTCCCCATGCCTTTGTTATATATGATTTGGGGTGTGCCCCGGTGTCGCCTTACAGCACGGGGAATGAATTAGCGGGGCTGTGCCACCACAGCCCTGCACCACGCCGGGTGGCGCCCAAATCCGAATTTGTGGAAGTTTCTGCCTCGAAGTTTACTGATCATCTGATAGTGCTGATTCCGACTCGAACACAAAAAGAGAAGGATCGCGGTTGTCAGGGAGCGCTTGAGGGCCTGGCAGAAAGTTCAGCAGAGAGACCCGCTCCTCTTCAGGCCACAAACGAAATGACTCAAGCGACAGGAGGTGTGAAACGGACAGATAGGCTGATTGCAAGAGGGGACTCCACCTCTGAATTTGAGGCTGTGACGGATGTTAGGCTGACATTTGGGCGAGAGTTTGAGGTGCTCGAGACTTGAGCTTTTTCGGACTTGCTTCTGGTCTCGGCTGTCGCCGGGAGTGATCCGACCGTCCGGGGAGTTGCCGAGCCCTACCGCGGGGTTGGCGTGCCACCAAAGTTCGTTGCCGCCAGCGACTTACTATCGCCGACCACGCTCTCCTTCCCTCCGCTCGTTCATGATACCGCTGCACACTCATCTGAACCCCAGACGAGACCCGGGCGCTCAGCTAGACATGAACGACTCCATCTCCTCCACCACCGCCCTCGTCGCGACCGGCCGTAAGCCGCCTTCGATCCACTCCGCCGCCAAAGCAAGGGTCTACCAATGGTCCAGACGGATCATGATCACCACAGAGTCGTTATGGCTCAAGAAGCTTCGGAGGAACAAGTTCAAGGCCTTCCTCTGTATCATCGTGCCCAGCGTGTTCATCTTCCTGCTCGCCTTTTCCCTCGCGCCTCCCAGAGGATTCTCGGACAGCAATAACTTGATGTATTCTATGGGAGGGATGATGACACCGGATATCATGTTCACCGCTGGGGTCATTCCAAAGCGGATTCATTCCAGGAGAGATTGTGAGTTTTCATTTCACCCCCGTTCTGTTAATTTTGGCAGATGACTGATAACCACATCCCCACGTGGCTTTGGACGTCAGGCTTCGAGGTTCGATACACACCATTGCTGGCGGCGTTGAGTTACGGCGTAACGAGCATCGAAATCTACTTGTGGTCAAAAGGGGGGGTTCTATACGTGAGCCTCTGCATTTTCCTCCATCTTCTATCCCATCATTCAACTTGAAGAATCTAGGCTGGAGCCAGAGACCCAGAAAGGCGAGGGGATGGCCACGACCCGACCCTGGAAGATGTATATTTCTCCAAGCTGCGATTGATGTTGAAGCAAGCAAACGGCGGTGAACCGAGAAGGGGCCGGCCACAGTACGTTATTCACCGTATCGTCCCATTGGGTCGGCGCTTATGGATCTATCCAGCGGGGTCTTTCAAACCGCTCCCAACTTACCATTGCAGTTGGTCATGAACATCAAATCTCCCGGCCCCTCGTGCGTGTTTCACCCAGGGACTCGTTGATTTACTTGACCGCCCTGTTCTGATGAACTTTTAGGACATTTGAAGCCCTGGACGCAGCCCTACAACCGTTCCTTCAGGAGGGGTGGCTGACGACCGTGGACATCACAAACCCTGGTGCGCCGCCTAAACCATCGGCGTTGACGATCATCATCACCGGAAATACCCCGTTGTCGAGTGTTCTTGATTGTCCGGGCCCTATTCGGTACATGTTCTACGATGCGCCGCTCAAGGAACTGGATGGAAACCCAGTTTACAACCCGGCTCTTTCACCAATGGCCAGCACATCTTTCTCATCGATAGTGGGATCAAGCTGGGTGATACCGAGACTGGCGAAGAAGAAGATCCAGGACTACGTTAAAATCGCCCATAGTAAGGGTATTGCTGTCAGGGTGACTGAACCAATTGACTTCCCTGGGTGGATAAGGTGCGTTGTCTTCCTCCCCTCCATAATCCGAACGTGTAGTTGACGAACGTCGTGACGCCCCTAGGAATATGTACTGGCAAATGCTGTTAGATTGTGGCGTCGACTGGCTCGACGTCGACGATCTCTACAGCGCGGGACAGTTCTAGACTGTCCTCTCGTATGACAGTTTTTCCTCGTATCGGCTCCCTCCATTTTGCGTTTCGGTGCGGTTGTTCGCGTTGCTCTCTGTATCACCACCTTGTGGACATATCACATTGATCTTGTCTTTCTCTGCATTGATAGTGCACGGTATTTATCTTACCCTAAAGTACATGTTTTTTTCCCTCTCTCTCTGTTACTTAAGGTGGACATTTTTTCTTCACACCAACCCAAGCTGTACCTTGGGTAATAGCCGCCGCAACGCGCTATGGGCAACACGCACCCGCTTGCTTCTGCTGTATGCGTGATTGACATTCAACGCGAGTACTGGTTTGGAGTTCCTGCTTGGAGGTATCTGATCATGAAATGTACATATGGGTTCGTGTTTCCCTCGATATGACCTTCGCCACTTATCTCTTTGGATTTTTTTTTGTGGGGAATGCTGGCTATAGGGTCTCAAAAACGAATGGAGCGTATTCAGACATACAATGGAAAGCGTAACGGAGCCGTAAAGCCAACTATCTTTCTGCCGACTCTATCCAACCGGTATACCTGATAATAGCCCATGGCACGAACGTGAATTCCCAGTCCAACAATCCAGAGATGCGGAACCGCTGGTTGCGAGGATCTACACACCGGTCTTGTTCCACGACCTGGATCTCTGAGTTTTTCTAATACGAGCCGATTTGGCGAGACTGTAGTCTACAAAAGCTTTGGTCGAACGTTGACAAACACAATCCTAGTCTCTATGTGACAGTCTCCGGAGCATCTCCCTGTCGTGGATGTCCGCCGGATACTTCCCTTCTCCTGCGCTCCCGCATCAATCAAAATCCACAAACTGATTTGTGACGGGAATGTCACAGGCACGCGTTGAACATCTCTAGGCTGGCGGCAGTTCAATGGACTTTTGTCCCCGCGGTTCAAACGTTCTCGAATTTTCAGAAAGTATTTCACGATAGTTTTCCCAGAACTATATCCTGCTGTACACCTGGTGCGATGGCATGCGTCCTCGGCTGACTGTCTCGCCGTTGCTTTTCTTCTGCCTGGTGCCAGGCTAGCTTCCTATCTCCCTTCTAGTCCTCACCATAGCAGGTCGGCTGAGCATGCAGAACACCCCATGGCACCATATATGACATGATCCATGCGAACTCGGCGATGTTCAAAACAGTTGCAGGTCTGTGACCTCTACTTGTAGCTTGTTCCATCCACCCGGAATGTCCACCTCCGCCTCTCCCGACACGGGCGGCCAACAGCCAATCCCGTCTCATACACCCACATCCCTTTCTCTGGTGGGGTCGGGGACAGCCACGCCACGACGCGACACGAGCAAGCGAGGCACTCCGAAGCGGAAGCAAACACCTCTCAGCCTTCTGGATGCCTTGAACGAAGTGACGAACGATGAAGAAACATTCTCCAAGGGTGAGCTCCCGCCCGCCCTTTATACTTGCGTCCGGATTAACGTATCGGCTGTGCTAGAACCAAATCTGCAATCTGGTTTCCGGGATGACCACGACGTCCGTGAGTGATTTTGTTGCAACGCCTGCAGGCTCAATCGTGGTCGAGAACTTAACCCATGCATAGCCACCGTCGACAAATACCTGCAAACAACCGGAGCGGAGTCCTTTGCGAGACTCGAGAGGTAAGCGGCGGTATGCCACTGGCAGGTTACCTCCACACATTGGCGATTCTGATGGTTACAAAACACGTGTAGGAACTTGATCGACTTTGACAAGCAGGTAGGCCCCCACCATCACTACGACTATTGTTCCCTCTATCAGCAGCACTGACGAAGAGCCTCCCTCGTACCGAAGTTACTCAACTTTTCAAACGCCGCCCGCCAACTCGGAAGTTCCGTCGAAATTCTTTCACCCGTCTACCGACTCCGTGATAGAGCGACCCAGGTCCTCTACCTATTTCACGAGAATGCTGCGGACTTGTTTCCTAGGAAGGTCCAGCGCCAAGACGCGTCTACCCAACCAAACAACGTACCTTTGAGAACAAAGCGTCATCGACTGAGGCCTCTGCCGAACCTCAGGACGCCTGTAATTACGGGATGTTTAGACCCAGAGGAATTCCCTGAGCAAATTTCTCAGTTCGCTGAAGACATCACAACTTTCCTCGACTGCCTCAACGAGTTCCCAGAATTCACGGACGAGGCGGTCAATAAATCCATTTTAGCCTTCCAAGGAGATCTCAAGGTAGGCTTAAACTTGCCACCAAGACCGGCCTCGCTAACGCTTGTAGCGGCGTAGTACTGGGCATCGTGCCTTGGTCAATATCGCGGTACATCGATTGTCGAGCGGGACTTACCTAATTCGTGCTGATTATTACCCCAGGTCAATTCAGATATATTGCCGCTAAACGATACGTCCACGACCTATCCTCAGATCTTGGCGAACACGTGGAGAACATCACTTCGGCTCTGTCTCTGTTCATCGAAGTCGGCAAGTTCTCCCATTTCGTGTCGGTCTAGAATCTCGATCAACCTTAACGTTTCAGGCGTCCCTACAATCCGATCCGCACAGAAACGTGGCGCACAAAGCCTGCTCAACCTCTCGATCATTGCGACCCTCTTTTCCTCGGTAACTGCCACCAGCTTACAGTTCTCGTTCGGCGACACCGGTAGCACAGCCGCAAATGTAGTCAACGCGTTCTGGTTCACGTCGCTGGTATTCAGTATCGGTGAGTTTCACAATGCATGTGGAAAACCCCTCCGTAGTCACACCCTCCAGTCGCTGCCGTCAGTAGTTTGCTGGCGTTTACCTGGAAGCAGGCCATGTAGTACGTTGATCTGTCACTACCCTTCCCTTTTGCTTGACGCTTCTCTTTCAGCCGCTCTCCGCGCCACCTCGTACCGTGGTGGGTCAATATGTGGATAAGGTACGTGTCCCATTTGGATGGTGTCAGATAAGTAATCACGAGGATGCCACCTAATTTTTCAGGCAATTTCCTTTGATGTTCCTCATATTGTCCGTTGTTTGTTTTTATGCTGGTCTGGTCACATTCGCCCATTCCTCACATCAGGTAGTGTTACCTCACGGATCCCAACTTTCACTCTGCTGACCCCAGTTTCAGCACTACATTACCTCGACTCTCACGACTGTCTTATCCGCCTTTAGCTCCTTCAGTCTCATAACCGTGTCCGCTTGGTTTGCCTTCGAACGCATCGTTTTCAGCCGACATAAAGGGAACAAATGGCTCGCTGAAATCCTTGACAACGCCTCAGCCACTAGCTATAGTTGGCTGAAGACCGCGCCAGAGAAATCAAAGACTGCCCTCACTTGGAGCGCCCGAATTGTTCGACGCGCAACGACCCCTCTCAGACGGACGAGCGCAATGTTTGGCAGAAACTCTGAAAACGTTGGAAATGCAGACAGTGTCGAGGTCGAGTCCAACCCTCCGCTATGCGCCAGTCCGGTCATTCTACCCAGCACTGGGATTTTGGCCCTAAGGCCAGATCCTGCATCTCCCACCGAGCCCGTGGTTCGGTTCCAGCTTGACCGCGAAGAAGAGCGAAATTCCGACGAGGCTAGCGGTCGGCCATCCGATACCTCCCCTGTCGCATTACCGACCACGTTACCGTCACCCCCGGAGCCGAAGGTGGAAATATCTGCCGCACGAGCTAGGTTCAGGAATCTTGTGCAGAGGATAATCATGGCGAACAGGCTGGTTGGAGTTGGAGGCGAGGCTGAGGAGAGGGTTTCGAGCTCTCTGATCGATGGCAAGGCCACAGATCGGAAATCAGTGACCATCACTATGCCCAGGAGTTCCCGGGTTGCTGGCTTGGTCCCTAGGCTGCAAAAAATCGGCCCAACCCAGGATATCGCTGCTCACACGGCACTGGTGAGGCACATGCAAGTGAGCGCAAAAAAGGTCACGACGCTTGCACCCATTATTGATCATGTCTCTCAGTTCTCCCCAGACGGCAAGTTCTTGGCCACCTCTAGTTGGGATCGTACCTCGGTTATATTCCATGTCGGGGTGTGTCTCATCGAAGTCTGCTTGCGCTGCACAACTGAGTGACTTGTCAGGAACAACTCACTTCCCATCGTATCCTGTTGCATCCCACAGGATTCGGTGGTCAAGTTGCATGGTAAGAGTGGTCCCTTCTGAAAGTAGGCATCATGAGTAAACCCTTGCTTAGGTCACCAAGTGGAAGCCTAATCATGACCAAGCTGCCCCGGGGGGTGAAGATTTGGACGCAGGACGGAGTATGCAGGAAGACAATTGACCGAGACTGCCCGGTGCAGTCCGTCACATGGTTACCTCAGGGGGAAGGTGAGCTGACTGGTAGAGGTTCCGGGAGGCAGATTGACGAGACGGGTTCCCACAATCAGCATTCCTATCTGTCGAGGAGAACAAAATAGTTCGTCTGGTGCATTAGTCTCTACAATAACGCCTCCTTTCAATTTCTAATGATTCACTTCGCAGGATATCAACGGAACCGTACGTTACGTATCTGCCGAGCGCTTTCCTTGCGATCTCACGGAATTCTAGCTCCTGGGTGAATACGAATTCAAGGACATGTCCCTCCACGATGTAGCAGTGACGTCGGATTCTGAACGGTTCTTCACCGTCGGTACAATGATCCAGTCTCCCCACAGGCTGCAGCCTTCGAAATCCAAGAGCGAGAAACAGATCATCGGTGAGTGCTCAAGCAACGCCATGAACATCGAACCAAGTGCCCTCTGACACTTATTGCTGGCAGCCTATAACCTTGATCGGAAGGAGATAGAAAAGTCCGCCCGTTTTTGTTACGATGCTTTCAATGGATCGGCTGACGTGCTTTGCGTAGTCGCGTACCTGTATTGCATGAGGTCCGGGACATCACGATATCACAGAGCAACCGATTCGTCCTTGTTAGTTACGAGAACAAAGTAAGTACTGCCCTGATCAACCCTCGCGATGTTGCTGTAAGGGTTGACGTACTAATTACATCCTGGCAAAGGCGCCACCGCAGCTCTGGAAGGTTGGCATCGTCAAAAGGCTGACGGATTCTCCAAATACCACTCCAGAAACTGTTGCCCGGTTGAGCTTACGACACACGTACATGCCCAAAACTCCTGTGGATTTCGCTGGCCCTTCGTACTTTGGTGGAAAGGATGATCAACTGGTTGTTTGTGCCGGAAAAGGTCGACCCCCTCTTCCGCTGGGATAGCTTTTCGATGAAATCTCTGCTAACGTATTCATTCATTTATCGTACACAGCCGGTGACATTCATATCTGGGATCGTGAATCTGGAGCATCGTTGCACCACGTTCGGGCACAGATGGTCGGCGGAGACTTAACGTGTCTGGCCTGGAATCCTACAGCAGATCCTTTCATGTTCACTACAGGAAGTCATGACGGTGCAGTGCGGATTTGGAGCTCGCTCAACCGTCCGGAATTCACTTTCCAACCTGAATAGGTGGGTGGTGGATACCCACGAACTCGGTCGCCGTCGCCATACCCTCGAGAAAACGATACCGGGATCGGATCGTCTAGCACGGAAGGAGGATTAAAGGCACGTGAGGCACGAGCATCACTGGATGAGCTTGGTGCGCGGCTCAGCCTAGCAGCCAGCCGACAATAAGGGCGCGGCACCACCGGCCCCTTTATCTATGCTTTGGTTTATTTGCTTCGCTTTTCTGTTGTTCAAGGTACCTTACGAGCTTTTACGTCCCACTTCTCAATGGGTTAATTTAGACGCACGAAACGTTGACGTTTAACGGCTATACTCACTGTATTTTATTTCTTGGTAGCTGGGCTCCAGGCGTCGCGCACGGTCCCATATAATGAGAATTCATGCCGATACACGGATGGGAATATCTCGGCGTTCCGGACAGACTATTCACGTCCTCCGAAGCCGTCGTTCGGTTGTATCCGTTCTCCTTGAGCAACGGTGTCAATATTGTCACTCACAACAAAAACGCTTCCTCGTCAGAGCTAAAACTTTACGAAGAAATTGTCGCGGCGAGCTTAAAGACCGGAGGCCTTACAACGAGTCCACCGTCGGAGCTGGTCTGCCGATCATTTCAACGATCAAGGATTTGGTCACGACCGGTGATTGTAGATACCGCGTAGAGTTTATGTACGCCAATAGCCTGCACGTATTCAGAGACATCCCTCCCTGTATTCGAGGCTGGATTCCAGCCTTACCTATGCACGTCCGCGATCGACCTTAGCTTCCCCCCAGGCACTACATTGAACCCCTGTCTAACTCGAACTTCCGCACCATCATGGCTCCTAACCAAAAAGCCAAACGCGACCTCCAGAGGTTGAAGATAAGAGAGGACAAACCCGTCGTCAGCGTGATAGATAAGGACGGTCCTATCGTGGACAGTCCCGTGGCTATTGATTCAGGGGAGCGGTATCCGGAAGGTCCTTCTCAGGAGGTGCGTGTCTTCACTGTTCGCCTTTGCCCCTTCTCCGCACCAACTCCGTCACAGTGTTGACGTTTTCTTGTTCCTCGGTTCAAGCAGAATCTCTCCGGTACGACACCCTCGGAGCACAAAGCTCCATGCGAGAACCCCCATTGCAAACAATGTGGGCGTGGGGTGGGTGATTACCCGACGAATGTCCTGCCAAATAACGACAACCCTTTCTCGGGTCTTTAATCCCGACCACTCACTCTGTTGTACAATTCAAGTCTGAAGTTGACTAAAGGAACGAGCGAACTCACCGCACCGTGTACTTATAGCCTGCCCCTGTTGTTGCTGTTGTTGTTTTACTGTATGCAATGCACTACATTTTGTATCCGTGAAATTTCCCAGCGTTGGCCTCTCGGTCAACAGCAAAGTTTATTCATGAGTCTCGCTTAAAGAATTAACATACTCTAACTCCCCTGGACCTACTGCTGAACCTCCACGTAGTTGGCTACATCCGACAGAAGCTCAGTGAGCCAGTGTACCCAGATCAACAATGAGTAAAAACATACCAGGGAAGAGTCCCACACTCCCATCGACCATCTTACCCTGCCACCAATCATCCGACATGGCCTCGATCTCGACGATGCGTTCTCCTTCACGGAACGAGATCTCATTCTCCTCCGCTGCGTCATAGCTACAATCGTGCACCGTAAGTCACCCTGACATTCACAAATCACTGTGAATACCACGTACTCATACAGTGCAATCGCAACGATGCCCTGATCTTCAGGTTCTGGACTCGGTTCTCGCGCGACAGGGGGAGGGGGTGGCGGCGGCGGCGGCGGTGGGGGAGGAGGAGCTGCCTCAGGTTCTGGCTCCGGCTCATCCGCTTGCTCGATTAACTCGACGTAGTTGGCTGGTGGGAGAAACGTTCAGCCTGTCCCTGAGAACCTCACTTTTGGACCCACCTGGGAACAGTCCACTCTTTGCCCCGTTGCGTCCTACACCGGACCACCATCCTTCATCCATCTGTTCAATTTCTTCGATCAGTTCGTCCTCGACCAGGTCCATTTCGTTCTCTTCTGTGGCCTGTGAGAGATCTTCTCAATACTCCAGCGCAGTGGGAGATTGACGAGAGTGCAGTACCTCGTACTCATATCGGACGATCGCGCACAGTCCCTTTCCTTTCCTTGGGGCACCTGTAGATGTAGGAGGCGGCGGGGGTGGGGGTGGAGGAGGCGGGATGAACTCCGGTTCAGGCTCTTGCACACTAAGTGCCGTCATCTCGGAAACTGGGGCCGGTGGAGGCGGCGGCGGCGGTGGCGGAGGGGGCTATGTTATTTCTGTGAGAAACAGAGGTCAAAGATACCGCGAGACAACGCACTGGAGGAGGCGGTGCAACCTCAGGTTCAGGTTCAGGTTCAGGCTCAGGTTCAGGTGGTGGTGGCGGACGAGTCGCCACGGGAGGTGGTGGAGGAGCCGGAGGGGCAGGCTATGGAGCATAATGCCGATTAGTTCTGAATTTGAACACCGGGAATGAATCGTACTGCCTCCCAATCATCATCTTCCTCCGGTTCTTCTTCATCCTTGGAAGCAATTGTCGCCACACCAACACCAGTGGCGACTCCAGCCCCAACTACCGGGCCAACTGCGGCGGGTGATCTCCACTTCGGCGTCGAGGCAGCGGCGGGGGTTGGTTTGAAACTAGAAGCTTTGCTACGCGCTTCCTCTTCTTCAACCTGTTTCTTTGCCGATGCTTGCCTCTCGCTCCATGTCATACCGGTCCTCTTGACTGATGGCTTGACTTGCTGCTGCTGTTCCTGTAGTGCATCTTGTGCGCGTTTCTCAAACGGATTGACGAGTTTCCTCGGCTTAGGAAGTTGCACTGGTTCCCAATTCGTTCCCACGGGTCCGATACGATCTTCCTCAGCAGTTTTGGGAGAAGTAACGACCGGCGTAGGCTCTTCCTTAACAGGCTGTGGGAAGAGTTGGTATGAGCGTTGTAATGTGGACAAGAAGTTGTTTATACTGACAGCAGGAGCAGGAGGTGTCGGCCGAGTTGCAGTTGGAAGGGGTGGCGCCGGAGTCAATTTAACCGGTGCTGGCGCTGGCTCCCAATCATCATCTGGAGCAGGGGTGGACTTGACAGGAGGTGGTGCGGTATACTTAGGTTGGAATCCGGTAGTTGCCGGCTTAGACCATTGCTGACCGACCCCTGGAGGCCTAGTAGCAGTCGGCCGCGGGGGTTGTGGGGGTTTAACCGCAGCTTCACTCCTGAGAGCATGTATGTCGACTTTGCCGACTGGGGTATAACTCGTTCCCACCGGCCCAATCGGTTCAAATTTGCGAGCGGGTTCCTTATGAATCGAGTATTTGGCTCCAGAGGCAACCTCAACACGAGACATGATGATGGATGGGGAGACATCGGCCTGGTTCCTAGCAGAGATAACCACGTGGGTTCCTTTGAGGAAGTTGGCGACAGCGGAGGAGTGGGTGTGGAAGAGACCCTTCTTTTGAACGGGAACACCATCTCCGCACCAGTTTATCTGAACAAATTTTGGGAGTTTAGACTGTTCAAATGCGGTTGTTCAGTACGATTAGAGCTGCGGAGGCTGGAGACAGCGATAGGTACCGTTGGTTCTATTACACGCACAAACGCGTACTGGATCCTGCACAGCAAAGATCAAAGGTTGAACCACCAAAAAGGCTCGGATTACGAGCTCACCGTCCGTCCGAAAACTCTTCTTCGAGCTCTTCCAATCCTCCATCACCAGTGGACTGAACTTTGAGATCGTTGGAACCCTTATCATAGGTGAACAGCGCCCAATCGATCCCGTTCGCGTTTACGACGTCTTGATAGGCGGTTAGGAGTTCTCTGCTCGACAGGTTGACCTGGAGCGACATTATGTGTTTCGCGGACTCGAGATTTCACAGTCGTCAGTGTCAGAGGTGGAGAGACAGCAGACACCGGATCTTGCCGAAAGCGTTGAACGGGAGCGCCATCATCCACAGGCAGCGCTAAACGCAACCCCGGCGGTTCGGGAGGAGCGTCAGCAGTCTCGGCCACCCTGTCCTCATCCTTGATGTTACTGGCGCTGAACCACTATACCAACCTAAATGTCTTCAACTAAGGGTAACAATGTCTCCAAAGGTCAGCACTTGAATGTTTAAGATGTATGCATTCGACCATGCTGTTCCCCGGTGTACTGATTCCGCGCATCTCCACAGCTGCCTTAGATCCGAGGCTCGACTTCTTCGCCGGAACTGTTGCGGGTGCGTATATTATGAACCACTGGAGGTCGCCACGTCCGAAGGAACTCATTCCGGGCCATGTATGCATTCGTCTCGTCTAGGAATGGCCGCATTGACGGTCGGGCAACCTTTCGACACTGGTTCGTTCGCTAGAGTTCCTTTCCACCCATTCGGATCCTGACCTGGATGTTTGCGACGACAGTAAAGGTGCGCTTTCAAGATCCGAATACCTCCGCGCGGTACAGTGGTACCTTCAATGCCGTGTCAACCATCATAAGGGAGGAGCGATTCTCGGGACTGTACAAGGGCGTTATGTCTCCAATGGTGTGTGTTTTTGTCAGCGTTGCATTCTGTGGACTGGTACTTACAGTATTTCACAGGCGACATGTGCACTTTTGAACGGACTAGTGTTCTCTAGCTATCGTTTCTTGATGAAAGCCCAGTTGTCCGATGATCAAGCAGCCCCGGCGTTGGCACAAATATTTTTTGCCGGTGCTGGGACTGGCATGATAGGATCGTATGTTGTTTTCGCATCTCGGTGTCCACTGGCATTGAATCCTGTCCACAGGATTGTCACCACCCCGACAGAGTTGGTTAAGATTCGACAGCAGGCCCTACTCACGCCTATATCCACCCGTCAGATGATCCAACGGATCGTCCGGCAGGATGGAATCAGAGGACTCTATCGGGGGATTACGGCGACCGGTCTTCGGGATATCGGTTACGGTTCTTACTTCTTCGCCGTAAGTCCGCTAAAACCCAGTGGAAATAGGCCGTATACTGAAAACCGTACCCCTCAGTACGAGGCAACCTGCAGATACTTTTCCCAGCCTATATATCCTCATTCTAACTCGGATTTGATTCAAAGTTTTGAGTCTGATCTACGTACCGTTCCTTGGCCAGCTCTACTTGTCGCAGGCGGCGTTGCTGGAGTTGCTGGGTGGATTACTACATTCCCTTTTGACCTTGTGAAGACCCGTATTCAGACGACTTCCGCCTCGCAGTTCAAGAGAGGGTTCTTCCAGGGCGGAGGTATAACAATTTCTACAGTTGTACAGAGTTGGAAGAAAGAGGGACTCAGAGTGTTCTGGAGGGGGCTGGCTCCCACCTTGATCAGGTATGGGCTGGTTTCGACGACGAACTAATTCAGAAAGACGAAACTCATGTACTCTTAGGGCAATACCCGTGAACATGGTCACATTTGGAACTTTCGAAGCGATCACTCACGCCCTCTCTTGACGGCCTATGACCCACCACGCATCTTATGTTCCTTCATGGGGGCGTGACTTGTGCGCACAACGGATACATTGATATACCCACCAACTTTACCCTTCTCGCACCCTCCGACAATTGTATCAATACTACATCTTCTGCACATCCATTCCCCTTTTCTGATCAAGTAATGCACGTAGACATTGCTGTTGTGACGGCACCCACGCATATAGATGGTTCCATCGATTCCCTCGGTTCGAAGATGAGAGTCTTGTTATAAGCTTGCAGCCACTTTTCTCCTATAGAGCCACGGTGGGAATTAAAGTTAACTTAGGAGTCACTCGATCAACGTTCCAAGTTCCAACACCATCCGGACGAGTAAATTCTCGCACCTTGCCCACAAACCGCCATGGACGCACTAAACGCATTCACTATCGAGCAACTGGCATCCGCCCTCAAAACGAGGATTGAATCGAGTCTCCATAATGGCCAGTGCGTATGGCCAGCTGGGTCTATTTCAATTCCTGTAATGAATGCGCACTTACCCCTGAAATTCAGAGTTCACGTGGAATTTTCTTTGCAGAGTGTGCGTATTTGGACTCACGTATCGCGCAATCGACTGAACTTCAGCAATTTTAGGTGCTCGCCATAGAGGAGGACCTCTCAAAAGTTCTCCCCACTATTCGGTATATCAGAAATACCTTTGCACCAATCAACAAACTCTACCCGGAACTCCTTGCCGCTATCACTACGTTTGTCGACGATCCGTTTGGTAGAACTACCGAATGCGCAGATACCCAGTTCTTCTGCGCCATGGTTTGCCGTCACTGGAGGAACAGCCTCCTCGCCTTCCCTGGGATTTGGTCGAGTGTTGACACCACGAACCCTCGTCATATGAATTTGTATCTCGCCAGGTCAAAGGAGGCACCCCTCCACGTCAACTACGGACGGATGACACCATCCCGCGTTTTTAAGCAGTGTATCATCTCGGAACGCCATCGGCTTCGATCCTTTTCGATCCCCTTGGGTGCCGCGTCCCATGACGAGCTCCCAGACTCTCTTTCCGAGTCGGCTGAATCGCTTAGGACGCTCGACGTGCGGATGGTTTACAAGCAGTTCTCCATACCTGCTGTCACGATGCAAACGATCGCTCGATTTGCTCCGAACATAACAGTTTTGCGGCTTCACGAAATTACCACGGGCCTGGCCTTCCTCAAATTCCCTGCCCTGGTTACACTTACGTTCCGCGTTACGAGGCTCGGCACTTGCAGTCCGGACGCAGCGGACCTTGTCAAGTTTCTCAACCATAGCCCCGACCTTGAAGAGCTTGATCTTCGCCTACCTGAAAGCCCCAGGGCCGGTGCGCCCGCAGGCACCGTTACACTTGCACACCTGAAATCTGTGGTATTCGATGGATCCTCGACTCAGGGAAACACTGTTGGTGTCAACGTTCTACCATATCTAGTGCTTCCTGGACAATCCATCACGATCGACGTCCAAGTGAGGCCCCATGCGTTCTCATCGGATACACCGCCCCTCCTCTCAGTCATCCAGCTGGGGAGTGCCGTTTTTCCTCGACAGTCAATTACGGCAGCAACGATCCATATCAAGGATGACCCCCCTGGATTCTTCGGGCACATCGGTGTTTGTGGAGAGCGTGACAACTGGATCGGGTTGAACCGTGCCCGGGTCCTGAACATCGGGAAATGCCCCCTCTTAAGACTCCGCGATTGGCTTGACCCTGCCTATCTGGCCCAGCTTCACGGGATCCAGACTCTAACTCTTGGCCTTTTCAAGTTCGCGTCAGATGAGGAACAGTGTGTAGGAGTGCTCCGGACCTTCCTCCAAGGGTTGGATCAGGTTCGCGTTTTGAACATCTATAGGATGGAGGTGTCACTGGTCGCGCGGGTTTTAGAACCTTCCGATAAGACTGAAATACTCCCGTTGCTGGAAGAACTCAGGCTTCACCTGTATGACCCTCCGGAGTTGACCCGGTCTGAGGCACACGACAAGGGTACGTGCCACGTTGCCTTACTGAAGGGTTGAACTTGAGATGTAGCAGTCCAACCTGGGCCCAGTAAGAAGGCGAGACAACAAGGCCCATACGACGTATGGGGAAGTGGTAAGGTGTTTCCTACCGGATTTTCACCCCTCACTCACCGGAGCGTGGAATGATAGATCAGGAGAAACTCAAGGTTAAGAGATGGCGGCACGAGTTACAGAAGGCGCTTCTGCCCAGACTGGGACCGATAGAAGAGGAGGTGCGTTGAGTTTTGTATCTGCTACCTTCCTTCCCCTCTCTTCCAGTATTCAAGAGTTTTAACAGGACATGCGCGCTTGTGACGAAATTTTCAAACAACTGGAAGATTATGAGATGACGATCGTTCACTTGGCTTTTTCGAAGATCGGAAAGGTCTTGCGCCATATCTGTAATAGGGATGACATTCCTCGTCAAGAGGAATTCAAGTTCCAAGAAAGGGCAAGAACACTTGTCGCGCAGTGGTCGCGGTTCATCACAGCTGAAGGTCATGACAATGCGAAGTGTTGTGGCTGCCTGGACTCAGGAGATATGGACGCTGATCTCCCTATCATCCATGGTATTCTAAGGGCGAGGAGACATTCCATTGGTGGTCTGAAGGAGGTGATTGTGGCAAAAGCCTCCGGCAGAGTTACCTCAGTTACCCTACCGTACTCTTAAACCGAGTAACACAGCAGCCGTAATCTACCCTCTTGACTGTTTAACCCGAAAACTTGCTCGAATGCTTAGGGCATGCCCCTCCTTGCTTCTAGAGTCTATGGCGGGTGGGCGCATGTCGGTCATGACTGACTGGGGACCAAGCCGCCGGCAGCCTCTAGGTCACGTGCCACGGTACAAGGTCCTCGCGGGAGCGGAATTTCTTGAATAAAGGGCTCACCCGACCCGACGCCAGGTAGTAGGCCTGACGGGATCGATACGTTTGTTTAACGAGATTCGATTGACTATTGGGACATTCTCCAGCGGAGGAATTGCGTGAGGGATGGATCCGGACCAACCAGTATCCCATGTTCTTTTCTCTCCTTCTGGAGTGCCACGCACTTCACACTGCTTGCAATTGCTGGGAGCACCGGTCACTTGCATCTCGAGTAAGGTTCGTCCTCACCCGGACACAGAACGTAATTAAGGGAAATATCCATTTCTAAGCGAGCCAGCGGTCCTCCCTCAGGAGGCCCCTCTCTCTTGGGGCGAGGCCAAACATGTCAAAACATACTTGGTTTTTGGCCTCGCCCCGAATCGCGTACAAAATCCAAAAGTCATGTTACAGGTACCATATCTGACCAAGTTTCGAACTTTCGCGCGAAGGACTCGTCCGTGAGAACTGTACCACGCCGGAAGCAGATTTGGCAGAGGGTTGTCGGTCCCCAGACTGACGCCATCAGGGTCGGCAACCGCCGAACCCAGATCACCCTTATGTCTCCCGTTGACTACTAGTATGGCCGGACTGCGAAACTCTGGCTACTCGGAAGACCACTTCAATCGTGAGCGGCCCCTCGTCGTAAAATGCACATTCTACGATAAGAAACGACGGATCACGTTCAATGCGGCAAAGAACTGCTCATGCGATATCCTGCGGCAGAAGGTACGTGATGACCCTCCTAGTTGCTGACTAAAGCTCTCCTGAACCTCTTCTCGCTAGGTGGAGAAATGCTTCTCGTTATACCAGACGGCATATGATATTGTTTGGACCGACGATGAAGGAGACAAGTGTTCGATACGTGAGGATTCGGACTTGGAGGAAGCAATCTCGTACTTCGGTTCTGAAGGGGCTGAACCTCCAGGCCCCTCAAACATGTCCGTCTCCTCGTCCGGCCGCAGTTCATCCGGAAGCCGAAAGATCACCATATACGTCGACATCTGCATCGACTACGACGGTCCAAGTTTATCCGAGACTTCTTCGATCGCGAGCAGGGACGAATTCGAAGTGGGCGAAAACCAATCGGATTGGAATCTGAGCGACTTTTCGAGGTCAGAGTTGGAGGATGATGAAGTCACCATCAGTTCCAGGGACACCGGTTCCGTTCCCGGTCAACGAGAAAGACCGTTTTCTCCATCTGCTGCCGCAGCAGTGAGTCGCCTCTTTCTGATATCCCTTCCCGTCCATTCCAGCGCTGAATTCATAGCTTTTAAAAAGCACGGCGTCCCACCTTCTGTTCAGGAGTCTGCCTTTGAGGACGTTGAATCTCAAGGAGACCAGGCGTCTTGGACGGATCTCGATGAGAGCTCTGTCGAATCTGCGTCCATCACCGGGCCGTTCCAGCGGTTGAAAATGGACGACGAGCCTTCAGTCGACTCCGACCCGAACTCTAGTCTATTGAGATCAGAACGTGGTGCGGCTTGGCTTGCGGATCAGAACCTCAGAACGATAAAGTCCACACTTGGAGCCTTGCCCGAACCATCTGATGGGGCATCTCTTCACCCGGGATCGGATGTCGACGATAGTGATCTGTCCTTGCAGAAGGGACCCGGAGGAAAGTACTACTATCAGTACAACTCCACCGCTGGATCTCTGAGCATCTCAACCTCCGATTCCGGGTACGATGAGAATCCGAGCGTGCAAGGAGGCGTGACGACGTATCGACCTACTTCGATGGAAGTCGCTTGGTTGGACTCCCAACAAAAAGGATCGAAAACCCCGACGGCATATCGACCTTCGCCGAGTGCGGCTTCGGATCCTACGCCTATACGCGATTTCAGCCAACTGTACCCTGACATACCAGCTGACGTACTACCTTTCATATCATCTGCATCTCTCCCGCCTCCTGCAGAACTCACCTCCTGCTCTGAGTGCGGGCTTATCTTGGATGCAATACGTTACGTCTGCTCGACATGCAAAGAAAAGAAGCCTAGGACTCGAGAAGAACTTGACTCGTTGACGGCGAGGGGGAGGCTGTGCGATCCGTTCTCCCATCCCTCCGAGGGAGCAAGAGTCGATCTGCAGCCCGGGTCCTCACATTCGAGGGGATTCAAGGATATCTTCAAATTGTGTATGCCGGATGGTCGATCCGATCCTGGATACGAGTTGTGTCCGAGCTGTTTGGAGTCGGCGGGGGTGGACCACGCCTTGGAGAAGAGTTTAGATCCTGGATCCTCACCTTCGCCCTCCTCGCCAGAGCGCGCGTTATCTGCGTGGAGGCGTACTGCGCCGAAGCAGAAAGGAAAACTACGGCACGCTTACGTAGAGAAGAGCTGGGGTTGGGGAGGTTGGCAGGATGTCCGTGCGTATCTCATCATATGTTATGTTCACCTACTACTTGGCTTATGTGCGTCTACAGAACAGGATGATCGGGCAGATAATCGGTGCTCTACGTGTAGCAGCCTTTTCACGGGCCGGCGGTACAAATGTGCTTCTTGTGTGCAGTTTAACCTTTGCAAGGCATGCTATAGGTGGGGTGTCGTTCATCGTGTCCATTTTTGTGATCACTGAGGAAGCACACCGCTATTCTTTGCCTACTTACTAGCCAGGTCCATGAGATACACCCTTCCCACGCCTTCTTGGATGTTTTCGATGGGCGGGCTCCGGGATCCAGGAGCAACAGTGATCCGGATCCAGATTTTATGGCCTATCATGCATCTTTGGAAGCCCTCGGTCCCCAATGTAAGTGGCGTATTTTTAAACCTCTGTTTTTGACAGCGGAGGAACTTCTGATCGGTCAATCACCTTGGTGATCCCACAGCACTTTTGCATCAAGGGGTCAAGTGTGCACAGTACGTATCACGGGAACTATACCTGCCTTCCCCCCTCCGCAGTATAACCAGGTTTCGTGCTGACGCTCTTTCTGGCAGCTGTCTGCAGGATATCGTGGGAGCCCGTTTTCATTGCGTCGCCTGCGTTTCGGTGGACATATGTTCGAATTGCGAATCTGCTGGGTTGCCTGGTAATCTGGATTCCTCGGACGGGGGACACGACTCATCACATATCATGATCAAGGTTCGCAATGGGTGTTCTGGTCTCGAGATTTCCAACTAACGGGATGGTACAGATCCCCTATCCTGTCGAGCCATCCAAGGTTCAGGAAGTCAGTCACCGGGCGATGGCGCGTTGGAACGGAGGGGATGCAGAACACGTTGGGGTCGGCCACCTGCATCCTGGAGTTCATCACGCCCACCATCATGGACCACGGTCCAGAAGAAGTTCCTTCGATGGGACTGTGCGTTTGAGTGATACAGATTCCATGGGCGGTCTGAACCACGGTGTGAGGTGCGATTCGTGTTCACAGGTATGGCCCTTTCCCCCCCCCCCCCCAGCACCCCCACTTTTTGTGTAATGAAGCTGATCGCAATTGCACTGAAGATGATTGTCGGCATTAGATATCAATGCGGGAACTGTCCCTCTATACCACTTCCCTTCAATTTGGTTCGTGGACTCGTATCTAAGCCTAGGTCCACACTTTCTAAGCCTTAGGATGTAGTGTCAATCGTGCGACAACAAATCATACATGGTCCACGATCCTACGCACATATTCTTCAAGCTTTCCCGACCGGTGGATCGTCCCGTCGAAGCCACCGAACCCATTCTCCCGATTTTGTACGTTCAACTCGTTACGTTGAAGGTCCTTTCGAAAACCAACTGTTGGTCTAGGTACAAATATCGCGTTGCATCTGCTGGCATCTTCGACTCCGTCGATCCTAAAGGTGAGAAGTTTGTGATTCGTTTTTCGCACGAGTTCTGAGCAGATGTGCAGCGTACCTACGAAACGTCACACACATGAATATCTTTTGCGACCTGTGTATGGATCCGATTCGAGGGCAATGGTTCCACTGTGTGTATTGTCCCAGGGATTTGTGCGGTCACTGCGAAGAGGTAGATGAACACGATAGGACCCATTTCTCCATGGTCGCTAAAGCGCCGGTACGTCCTCGGGTGGAAGCATCTGATCCTTAGATGGATTTGAACTCATCCTTGCAGGTGGACATGAACAAATTTTACCATTTCACGGGAATGACTTCGGAGGACGCCAGCGGGTCTCCTATCATGCGCTATCGGATATACTACTCGTAGGGTGTTTGTTGCGTATACTGCATGGATCATTGTATTATTGTTTATCGTAAGTAGAACCGAGTGACAAAACGTCATTGACCTATGATGCACACAAGGGAAAGAGAGGTACTACCGCTAACCCTTCTTGAATCCTAGAATTACCGAGTTTTTAGTTTCACCAACGTCGTGAGTGTTTCCGTAGACGTACCAAGCCTACGACGTTCATAGAAGAGGTCCGTTCGACTCGCTCCTAGGTTGACGATCTTTGGGCAGCCATCTCGGTCCTTCTCCAGCCGTGTACATTCCGCACAGTAGTACGCATCGGAAATACCTATCGTTTGATACAATCAGCCTGGCGCTACGTGTGTGAAGGGGTTAAAACGAACCTGGCGAGCCGCAGATGATGCAGCGTCCTCCGTACGTGCCAAAGTTACATTCATCGCAGATTCGAACGAGAGTCTCCGGTCGAACGTATGAGTCGCATACTGGGCTAGATTCGTAGGGCGTTAGAACGGGAGGAACAAGAAGCAGAGGTTCGGGTGGAAGGGGGGGGGAGGGTAGAGGCTGTGCTGTACGCACCATTTCCCATCGCATTTCTCGCACAGTCGACCGATGGCTGTAAGAGAAGACCAAATTTTGTGTTAGAAAAGACCTTTAGGGCATCATACGATGCGAGGATGAGGGGTGCTGACCTATGCCGGGTTGACGCCTGCACATTATGAGATCTGGATGATGTTTCGACATGTTGGGAGGGAGCGGAGGAGTGCTACTATACTTACCCGCGGTTTGTCAGCTCAACTGATCACCAGAATTTCATGCACTCCGCACGTGATACCACCGGCAATTACCGGTGGGTGTCAAGACACAGTGAGCGTCCGACCTTTGCGGCCTCTGGAGTCTGAGACTGTGAGCCTCTACGTCGCTGCTCTGTCCCCTGTGATCCCTCCCGACTCGAAGGAGTTAAGAATAGTGATTTCATGTATTATAGCGGTGAGCCGAGATTCCTGATTGATTGGAGTACCTATGTTTTTGGACCTCAATGTTTTTACGTGTCACGTCCGTCTCGCTGCTTACGCTGATCTTTCTGACACTTCAAAGCTGTTTGCCATGCTTACGACCTAAAGCGCGACAGGCCTGTGTTCATGAAAATATTATCTCAGGCTGGTGTTCAGGCCGAGCTTCGAATCTACAGACACCTCAGTGGTATCAAGGGTGTACCCGAGATGTACAACTGGCTTGAATGGCCCACCCAACCCGATTTTGGTTTTATTTGTATGCAGAGGTTGTGGAGAGAATCTTGCGACTTTTATCCGCAACCATGGCCGTCTGGGTCTCGAAGACGCATCTGAGGTCGCGGCTAACATCGTAAGCCAGCTCCTAATAACCCGCTTTCGACTAGATTTTTCCCACAGATGGAGATCCTATGCTCGACCCATAGCAGAGATGTCATCCACTGCGATATCAAACCTGAGAACATTGTTTGTTCTTCTGACGGTAGGATTAACCCCCCCCCCCGTTGTTGTAGACCGGGGACTTGCGGTTATCACCGGCACACCAGACAGAACTACGTATGCAGGGACAACTGGTTATTCGAGCGTGTCGTATCTCAGCGGGAATGGTTAGAATCCATTGGCACCAACGTTGATCCTAGCTGATCGTCTACATAGCCCCACATTCATTAGATGACCTCGAGTCACTGGTTTATGTTATGTATAGAATTTCTCTACATGGGGTGTCTCCCGTGGAGTCACCTAATGAAATCGAAAAACGTCGACTACGATGGACTGTTGGAACTGCAGGAGGCTTGGGCTCCTGAAGATCCCGCACTACAAGAGTTCCTCCGGTATACTCGGGACCGACGGTAAGAGAGTTGCCATCTGCAGCCCATCCGTTGATGGCAATCAGCTTGTAATCAGAGCGGCCCGCCCGGTTGACTACGATTACCTCCGGGAGCTACTATCGAAGGTCTACCTGTGAATTCCTATGGGTCAACACCAGGCATGTCGGTATTTCTCCAAGGTGTTTTTACCAGAGAATGACTGACTCCCTGCAGCTTGTCGGCCATGTCATTGTCCTTCCACTTTCATTTTTACTATGTCCATCACTCTTTCCACCCCTCTGTCATCCTCGATCCTCGGTCCATGCTAATCCCCTCAAGCAGACTGCTCGTAACGTAACTGACGACTGCAGACGACGAGCGATGTAGAGTCCAGAAAGAGGGAAAAGAATTGCGGGATGCCAATTGGCTCATCCCTCACGGAAGTCCTCTCCTGGAGAAATTACCAATACCTCCACCGAATCCTGTTGAGCACACGTCGTATCGGTCCCGTCGGCTTTGTTCCATATTTAATTGCCAAATTCCCCCAGCTTCAGCCAGCAATGATGACATATATAAATAGCTCTGATGACAGGCGGAAAAATCCCCGTCCCTCGTCCATACCCAATGAAGGAAGTACGTACAACGACATAAATTGATAAAAACAGTGAATGCATATAGGAGGTAGGCCGAGGATGAGAGAACGGACGGTGCACCGCACAAACCGGGAAGTACAAAAGCAAGAAAGCAAGAATTCACAACACAGCACGAGCGACGTGAAAATTCTGGGCCAAACGCTAGAGAGAGGAAAATTGGAGATCGCATAGAGGTAACGGAAGTATCCAACATCATTCAACTTAGTTAGATCAAACAAGACACAAGATGTGGTTTGGATATTGTCAATAGGGCGAACCAATCCACGGACCGTGTGGAGATTCAAAATGCGCTGGGAGAGGCGTTCAGTACGGTGTTCATCCTGACTCGAACTCAGACCCAGGCTGAAACCCCCCGGGGGTCTCTGGTGTGAGTGGTGGAGGGAAGGAACGACGAGTTGCCGTTGCCTCCGACCCCCGTGATATATCCGTCGGAAGTTTTGACGTCTGCAATATTGGCCTTGGTTTCAATTTCCTAAGCCAGCGATTGGATGAACGACGGTAGAAAATAAGAGGTACACAGACCAAACTACCCTGCGGTTAGCCACACCCGCTGAATTCGACTCGTCGATGGGGTGCAGAGATATCCCAAAGCTGTTGTGCCCCTTCTCACGAATTGCGTCCCGGACGTTGAGCGTCGCCAATAACGAGTTGCAATATACTGAGGCGGGATAAGTACGGGGCCATCATTTTGTGACCCGTTCGGACGTACGTCTGCCCAGCAGGAAATAGAAAGCTACGTATATGAAGGTGTCAGATGAGGCGATGATCTGGTTTGTTCCGGATCAGAAAAATCACAGTATCTGAGGGAACGATGACCCACGGAAATCAGAGCGGCGACAGCACAGAAGCTGGTCAACATCCCCGTCTGAACGGTGAACACGATCTTTGGGATGGGAGGTTAGGCTTGAACTGCCTTAGTCCGGGGAATTCCTTACGAGGAGATTGATCATCGTATTCGAGCTTTACAAGGGCGGTCAGCCAACACAGAGGTGAAGCGCGAGAGCAGATTACCGTCGGATTTTGCTTCGGGCTCTGTGCAATAAGGCACAAAACACGACCGTGATATAAACATCACTTGCGGCTGTGGGGTGTCAATCAAAGACGTGACATCGATCTGTCCGAGATAGCAATACCTGCCGATGCGTTCACTGTTATTGAAAGCGGCTGGTCGGAGGCTCCTAAGTCGAAAAGACCATCAGGTGGGATAGAAGGCGTACCAAGAGTTTGGCCACGTCCGTAAGTATGGTTATCTTGATACTACGGGTTTGTGAGTTTGTGGTGAATGGAGAGGTCGAAGGCCTTACGCTTTCGCGACATATACTGTTACGAACAGCAATCAACGGTACCGTTCATCCCGGAAGATAGAGAACATACCGAGGGAGGAAACTGAGATTTGAGAGAAGATATGAGTTACGGTTTTTCTACCGCCTGACGAGCACACATACCAAACTGCCCTGCTATCAATACGGACTTTGGGGAGGTGAGGGAAGGATGACCACATGAAGGGTGAAGGACATGCTCACGAGAGTCGCGGTAATGATCACACTCCCCTGGCTGACTAGAGAAAGCGTCACCATACCGTCAGAATATCCAGACGTACTGTACTAACATTTCCACATGCGAATCGCATAAAAGCTGGGAGCGCGTCAGCCTGGACTCAGGACGTGAACAAAGCTGGCACACGCACATTTGGACAAAGAGTGCGACGATTGACTTGGAGATTGTATTGAGAAAAACCCAAAGTACGCCACGCTGGAAAAACTCACACCGGACAAGGCCGCGATCTGGGTATGTACGGTGAGTGAGATGAAAACGACGAGGTAGCAGGGACTTGCCACAGGGCTCCTGTGATGTCAACTACTAGTGAGCGAAGAAGGCCACGGTAGATGAAACCAGAACATACAAAAGCATGTTTCCTAACGACTGCGGCCGGAAATAATTCGTGATGGTATAGGTGTAAACTGGAGTGCAATATCTGAGACAAGAGCTGGGGGACTGGAAGAAACCAAGGACCGTACTCGTATGGGAGATGAGCGCCTGGTGCACTGTGTCGAATATAAGGGTAGCAACAACCTATCCGAAGTGAGAACTTGACAAACAGACAGAAGTCCGTCGGGACGTACAACAGCTTTGGTTCCGCGGCCATCCTTTTTGCTGTAATGCTGGAAATAATAGAAAACCTGGGCGCACGACACTATGCGATCGCCGTGTTAGTGAAAAATGGAGATCAAGTGCTCCCACGATTACCTCCATATAGCCTACACAAAAGGGCATGTGGATCAGAACGGGAGAAGGTGAAGCGGGTGGTTAAACTCACACCGCACCAAGAATTACGCTGATGAAAACAGCGCCGAACCTGGGAGATGTCGATGAGGTGCGATTTAGATGAAGAAGACGAGATGCGACGAGAGAACCGTACGTGCTGTCTAGAGGAGGAAACTGGTCCATTATACTGTGGGCGGATGTAAGAGGAGAGGAGAGGAGATAAAGTCCCTGTTTCCTTTCTTCTCATTCCCGCTTTTTCTCTTATAACGGAACCCGTCAATGGACACCCCAAAATTCGAATCCAGGGTGAGCTTGAATTGAGGTCCTCGAGAAGGCCGTCGCATCCATTTCCTAGGCCCTTCAGTCTGCTGGTGAGCTAGAATTGAGTATTGAATATTGATCCGCGACAGGATTTCATCTGATGCCTCTTTGGCAGATGTCATCACTGGACGGCCGCGGGAAGTTCTGCGGTGGAAATAAGTGAGAAAAAGGTTTTTTCGTCCGGCATACCTCTCATCCACGTATTTTGCAAACACCCAGTAAAAATATCAACAGGGGCCCCCGCTCCCCGTTTGAGAGCCTGCAGTCCAGGAATGTATCCGTAGCTCTCCGCTCCTACCTTCATTGCCGCACGATCATCTACTGCCTTCTTCCATCGGCGGAGTGTCCCACCTTCTGCGTAGCACTACTCGACCGCTTAAGTAACAAATTCTATCAGTTTTTAGGATCTGTTCCTAATGACCGACGCCAGAAGCTCGGGCACTGCTACCGAATGTGCAGCATCTAGTGCTGATGCACGGCGTTCAACTGCGGTGTCTCACTGTACAGTGGTGTGCATTTCATTTCCGGGGTTTTTCTCTCCCGTCCCCATGAAGTGCTGGCTGACGAACTCATCGAGCTTCTGGCTACCTGCATGTGTAGCGCAGCAGTGGGACGCCGTGAATTATACTAAGATTTAGTCCGACATACGTAGCCGAATTGGCGCTTATACCGGCCACTGTCCAATTGCCGGCCTGGGCAACGCACCAGGAACGTGCCCCTTCGGCAGATTGGAAGCCTAATGCCGCCAACCCTGTTGCACCGCTGTCTTCCGTCGCGAGGGTTTCTCATGATGCCTCCGCCTGGCTCTGGCCGCAGCACATCCAGGATGATACTACCCCCGAAACCAGTGAAAATGGATCTCTGTAATCCACAGCTGGCTTCTATGCTACAGGTGTCACTTAACCCAGTGTCAAGTACATAACACCCCTTTCAAGGAGTCGGACCAGGGTCGGGGAAGCTCGCGGTTGCGGATCGCTGCCGCACCGCTTACTAGCCTCCGCGGCAACTTTTAAGTTACCGAGAAATTGCACACCGGGGTCCAGCACCTCCGTGCCCCCCCCCCCATTTCTCCAATCACTGGCCATACCGACCCGACTGATTGATGGAGGAATAGCTCGAAAGATGGTGCCTAGTCTCCCTCCGTCCATAACCTTATATCTATCCTCCGGGTCCAGTCCCCCAGACGGAGAGGTCGCAGCCAATAAACCCGAACGGACGAATCTGGGGCCGTGCTTCTGCGATGATTGCTATGTACTTATCTTGGTCATAACGTCCGAACGGAAGCACACCGGCCCAACGGCGACAGCGTTCCCTATCTACAGTCGAACGCCAGAAAAAGACATTCTCGGCATATCAACCGCTTCCTCCCCGAAGCCGGACAGTTGGTCGTTTGCCTTGAGCCCTTCGAGACCGAGGTCCGAGAAAACCGTGGCCTTTGTGGCCGCCGTGGACTAACAGCCATCGCCCCGGTAAACCGCAAGGGGCCGACCGTGCAGCAACCCAAGTTTCTTCGTCATTGTGGATTCATCCCCGCCTACGTAGAATTCTATCGGACCCTCTTGCTGCACATCGGAAGTGAACTCTAGTTTCCCCCAGAGGCGCGGACGAAATCCGAATCTCCTCGCGAGCAGTGGCGGTCCAGAGCTCTTGAACCCTATCATCTCGATAACCATCATCGGCGAGGGATGTCTGTCAGACATCTTGGAATAATTCATATCGTGTCCTGGTATTCCAAGTCAACGGTTGAAACCTTCAGACCCTCTGCCACTGCCATCTCCCAAACTTGTGTGATACCTGTGGCTCTGGGCCTCGGGGAGGTCCAGCATTTCGTCACGATGCTTGCTGGCGCCGTGTACGCAGTTATGACGACTTATTCGACATCTCACATTTTCACTGATACGCAGTCGGTACAGAGTACATAAGACACACATAAAGTAATGAATAATTTATTCCTTCTTCCACAAGATAAACTCCTCGAGCGTGTCCAACCCATCTCCACACTTCATCGACCGCAACCTCTCCCACCCCAACACTCTCGCGTCCATGACCCAAATCGGTTTCATCCCCCGTTCGGTCGCATCCTGATACCGCGTCGCGAGCCGGTACGCGTTTTCGCACTGTTGCGCTACCCAGTGGGACTTGACCACCGGCTGAACGTCCGCTTGCTCCTCGTAATCGACGAAGACGACGCCCCTCTCGATACCCCGTTTCGACGTGAAGGCTCTCTTCCTGTGCCAACCGCACGCGACCAGTAAGCTTTCGATCTGAGAAACCTCGTTCAATCTAGGGACGAGTTGGAGGGAAGAAGGGCGATGGGAGGGTTCAGGAACGCTGACGTCCCGAGCGAACCAGATGACGCTGGTGGACATCAACTTTCCGACCGCGGTGTCGGTGAACAAGAGTTGCTGTGGTTCGAGAACGAAAGAAGGAAACCGTTCTAAGGCTTTCTTGCTATCTTCCACCTTCACTTCCTCGAGTTGTCCCGTCGAGAGGTCGTGTCCCTTCGTATCTTCTTCGCCTGGGGCTGGGACTAACAACTTCCCGCCTTCATTCACCGACTCAGAAGCTTTTGATGATTGCGGCGGAGTCGCAGAAGGTGGAGGACGGCTCGAGTAAAACTTGTCCGCGCCATGGTACGCCGCAATCTTGTCCGAATTGTTGAACCGCTCCGGTGTAGATCCAGGGCCAGACGTTCCCGGCGGAAATGGCGCAGGGATACCAAACTTCAAACCGAACGAAGCAGCTTTTCGACGAGCGGGTTCAGTTCCACCCTTCAGCGTCTCCTGGTGCACGACAGGATTCGTCCTTCCCTCCGCCCCGGTCGATTCGGTACCGCTCGCCTTAATAACCACCGTCGGATTTCCAGCCGCTGTATCAGGTTTCTCGGAGGGCAGGACCTGTAGAGTTGAAGTGGCCTTGATCAGTCTCGCTTTGATCGCGTCGACTGACATGTTGTCTCCGTGAGACTTGGATTTCGAAACGTCACGCGTCCGATGCGGTTCTTCCATGAAAGCAGTTTCGTTGGGGCCCCAGGTCTCGGAAGGTCGTAAATCGCGAGAAGGACCTGGAACCTTCCGCACCGAGGACGACGATCCCATTGCGGCAGCTTTCTTCGGGTGGCGGTGCACGTCCTCCGTTGTTTCTCGTTTCCTCTTCATCCCGGTCGACGCGTCCTGAACCCCTGGGGTAGTGGGTGAGCTCGCAGGAAGTGGTAGGTGTTTGGTGGGACCATTGGACACGGGTGTAGGTAAGGATCCCTCGGCGATAGATCGCGAATTACGTTCCACGCTTGGGGTAATCTGTTCAGCCGCGAGTCGTCCGTCGATATTGTCGGTTGTGGGTAGATCGTCGGGTACAATGTGCACGTCTGCGTCACCCTGAAGGTCCATCCGTTTTCGACGTGGTGAAGTGGTCAGAGGGGAAAGTAGAGGAAGTAGAGCTGGGATGGTGAAAGGGTGATTGGCCTTCAGACCAATACAATCACCCTCTTTGTAATTCCGTTTGTTGCCAAAGGGATCTGGCGCCTTTGATCCTCCTCCCTTTCCAAACCCTCCAGACCCAGGTCGGCCGCGACCCTTACCGTCCAAAGGCGACTTCGGGGGTGTCCTGGGGCTCCTGGCGGTGACATTCGTCACGGATCCTAACGGGGCGAGACTTCTAGAGAGCCTCGGTCGTGTCGGTGTGACGGGTGGGATGAAAGGTACAGGTCCACGCTGGGCAAGCACAGCCCTCAAAGGGTTCCGCTCAATGGCCTGGCCTGCATTTTCTGAGTAGGTTGACTCGTAGTGATGTGGGCGCCTATCTTCGGGATGGTGGCTGGGGTCGGGGGTTTTCTTTCGTTTCCTGCTATTGTGGTCTTTTCCCTTACAACCACCATCACGGTGGCTCCCCTCTACCCTTTCCAAACCTGCAAGAATGACTTCTTCACGTTGTTTCCTCCGAAGTGGGTGTTTGACCCCAGGCGACGCCACTTTTCCAAACAGGTTCTTGCACCAATCGTCTGCTTCTTTGTTCGGTCGCTCCCTGCCAACGGTCTCCCGCGCTATACGTTGGAACTCTTCCAAGGATATACATTCTTGCCATGTGCGATCACGTCTACGGTAGGCTTTCGTCATCCGTGGGAACCGAAGTTCATAGTACTAATTCCAACGAAATACTCCGTGATGAGCGAACGACGAGGGCGCACGACGAGTAGGCGTACCTTCCCTCCAGGTGCTTTCGTGAAGCCTGCACCGAACACCTCGACCAGAATCAGCGAGTCCTTGAGTAAGACAACAGAGGGTTTGGGTTGCGATTGGCCGATAAAGACGCTCATATCGTAACCCAGTCGGCGAGGATTCCTGCAGTATTCGCCATACGTCATCGAGTTTGAACTCTTGATCATAAAATTCAAATCTTCAAGCTGGTCACGGCTCAGCCCATACGAGGTACTGAAGAACGCTCTGAACGACGGGGTTGTACTCGGCTGTGGGAAGGATTAATGACGATAAAATGGTACTATATAAAGGCTTTACGTCGTCTCTTAGGGCGTCCGCGTTCGTCAACATCCCCAGATGGAAAGTCGTGAACGTAGAAGGAGGAACTGTGGATGAATCAGTCTGGGAATCTCGCACCCGGATCCTTCATCCACGCACCACGTAATTCTCGACCGCGATCCTTTTCCCAACACGCACCAACAATCACTAGATCCACACAGTCGCCGAGCCCAGGGATGTAGTCCTTCTTCAACTTTGACTGAGGGTTAGGGTCAAGTAGAAACATAAGGTAACGCAGTATATGTACCTTGACCCACGGGGACTTGATATATGGACCTTCATCAGCTTTCAAAACGAGACCTTCCTGATGATCCGCCAAGGCCCGAGCGAGAATGGACTTCAACTGAGCACTCGCAGCACTGATACCCTTGGTGAGGTCAATAGGAGACCTCTCTGCGAGCAGTGAAAAACCAGGGATCGGAAGGACTATAGATTCCATGATTTTCCTTCGACGATGGTACGGTAGACTGGCCAAGGGACGAGAATCGAGCATGAGAATATCGAAGAACACGAGTGCAAGATGACGGGTCCCTCCATCCGAAGCATCGGATCTTAACGAAAACTGGGAGCTAGGGAAGAAGTGCACGAGTTCAGCTACTAGATCGGGATGTGTTCCCAACCGGAACTCACGTCACCTGCGTCTCTTCACGTATCTTACGGACTTTGTGCCTCGGACCGACCGCGGTGCTTTCGACGAGACTCCGAATTCTCCAAAACTCTGAAAAACAGTTTAACGTAGGGGAGGTGCGAGGAATAAGGATACGATTTACCGTCAATTCTTTCGGTGGCATCAGAAAAGGCCACCATTTCAGCCTCAAGTATTACGTCATGAGTGACACAGGACATCCCTGTTCTTGTGCTCGGGGGAGCAACAGAGCCTGGGAGGCCCAGAGCATCCAGGATAACCCTTGGTGTGTTCAGTGTCAACAAAACGTTCCTTCATCACAGAACAAACTCACTGGTGTACGGCTTGTCTGTCGTTCGTCGACTCCCTCCTGCTCTTGCTAAAAATCTTGAGCTCCACAGATCCCGTCTCCTTGTCGACCTTGACGTGAATCTGAGCGCGTTCACCATCGTACTTGGTTTCGGCCCAAACCAGTTGAGAATCTGAGAAAAATTTCAATGCTTGAGCGCACCCTGTGCCTTTGACAGTCTTTGGAATCTAGAACCCCCAGATTATCACGGATTCGTCCAATGTTCATGCCCACAATATGGGGGGTCCGCTTACCTGAAGAGGATTCCCGACACATGCAAGATCAGCATCGTCATTGGACAGGGCAGCTTCAAAGCTCGATACGACTCGCCATCTCGACAACGCATTTAACGTGGGGTCCCACACTCTCAGGGCGTCGACAACATCAAGACAAGTGACCGAGTTACTCTTCTGGTTTTTCAGTGCTGCTGTGTAATGCGTCTCCTTGGAGGGGTATAGAACAGGCCGGAGGTCTTTTAGGATGATTTGTGTCAAAAAAGACGCTTCCGTAGGAGACAAAGACGAATACAAGGTCTTGAGTATCTCGACCCTGGAACTTGGGAGGTCCGGGTTCCTTTCAATGCTCGAGTGTGAGAAGGGGGAAAAGGACGCGAGTTGTGTCAACAGCCTGTCAATTTGAAGGATATCCAGACCACCGTCTCCTTTGCTCGCCTGTTAGAGCCGCTGAGTTGGTATCGGTAACGGTACTGGGCAGAGTACGTACAACGGCCGAAGCTTCCAGGACTGTCATTACTTCAGCTCCCAAACAGCCCCATGAGCCATCCACGTTCCAGCGCGCCAAGCACGATCCTCTACCTTTAGAATCGTTTGAAGTGCCAAATACGCGGGCCAAGTGTTGCGCCAATCTTGCTTCCTGCATATCATACTTGCGATTTACGTCCATATCCGGGAACAATAACTGAAAAATAGCGATTGAGGAGTCCTCTATAACCTGGTGTTCAAACGTCGTTCGCAAGTACGCGACCCATCGTGAAAATACGCGTAGCGCGGGATAGTCCCTTGTTTTCGAATTGTTGGGACCGGTGATGGTTGAATCCCGCGTTTTCGTAGCGGCTTTGGAAATATCTGAGAGCAGGGAAACGAACCTGGAGGAATCGGTATGTCAGAGAGTAGGAGTCCTATCGTGGCGAGTTCCAGGCTTACAACGAGAAAGGTATGGTTCTGCAGATGCTTCGCGTTTCCGACATACTTGCCTCGTTATAAACGAGAAATGTGCATGACCTTGCGTGCACCGTAAAAGCTCTTTAAGAAGGGATTTAAAGGCGGGGGAAGGTATGGCGGAGGATCCAAGCCGGTTCGAGTGGGAAGAAAAGTACCAAGAAAATCGGAAGGCTGACACGGGTCACGTCCGACAGTAATTAGTCCTAACACGCACGTGGGCAGCCCCGATCGCGATAACAATGAGGCAGCCGAGAGTGGTCTCTATTCCCCATCTCTACGCCACAACCCAGAAGTTTTCCCGCAGGGCGTCCGGGGGTCAATATCCGCCGTTGCTGTGGTAAAGCCATGTAATATGTAGAAAAGTCCTATCTACCGTACATACAGAGTATGACGAAAAATAAACAACATCTGTGGAGGATATATATATATCAACTTGAGCATCCATGCGTTATGAATCCGCGGAATAACCATCGACCTTGATGTCGTTCAGGCCCAGCTCTTCATTCTGATCCCAAGACCGGTCATAAACCACGATCTCCATGTTCGGATCTGGGTCTGGGGCGTATAAGTTTTGTAGGTATGAGTTCGCCAGAGGGTCATCCAAGATCAGAGTAAACGGCCGCTCCACATTTTTCACCTTAAACGACGATTTCAGAACAAAGGTGGGAGGGAACAAGAATGTTGACTCACGGCCTTGAGATTGGAAAGGAACTTTTCGAAATTCGACCTGTCGTCCGAGTCCGCCGAATCGCCAGCAAACACCTTCTCAGAGAGTTCCTCGTACACTTGATCCAGGATACCCTCGAGCGTCGTAAACCTTCCACCAAGTGTTCCAGCTTGTAACACCAATTGGATTTCTGGTACCGACATCCCACAAGTCTCGCTCTGCAAAGGAGTTGGCAAGTTTCTATGCAGAAGCATTTTTGCGGTACCTTGAGAATATCTCGACTGAGGTCCTCCCTATCCTCGACCTTGAGAATGATCTTCTTGCCCTTTTCCGAGATCGCAGATCCAGACTTCACTTCGTTATCTCGATAACCACAGGCGTCACAGTTTGTCGACATGATGAAGATGTCCTTTGGAGTGTGAGCATACAAGGAGTAGTTCAACGGTCAACCTGATCTCGTACCTTGAAATATGGGATATTAACCTTCTTCATCAATGTGTCCAGAGGTCGGCTACAGCTCGAACATGAGCCAGGGAACACGAAAATCTCGTCGTCTTTAATCTCTCCAGCAGACTGTTCTGTCACCGCTTTATCCACGGCCCTTTTCATCTTCTTGATAACATCGGGATCCGGCTCGGCATCGCCGAGGGAGGAAATGCCAAGGGTAATGTTCTGAGCATGGGTTCGCGCGTACGTCCTAAGGTTCCATTTGGGGTCAGCCATGCTCCCCAAGAACTCGATGAAGGAATTTCCGGCGGGATCGTCCAGTTGTACGGTAAATGGGGGAAATGTGCCACTATTTTCCTTCGGTTCTTTCGGTCCAGTTGCTTGCTCATCTCCCTCATCATCACCTAATATGACCTTGATGCTGTCGATGATAGATTGAATTTTCGTATATGCGTTCTCGTCTTGGTATCTTCGCAGTGGCTGGTCGGTGGAGAGGTCTGCAGCAATGTCTCTGATAAGGCCTTCGACGGTGGTGAGTTGGCCGCGAGCAGGAGGGATCGTGAGTTCGTATTGGGGTATCTTAACGGAACATGAGGCGGATTTGACCAGCTGTCGGTTGAGATCCTCGCGGTCAAGGATCATGGCGGTATAAACCGTGCCCTCGGCTGTTCAAGAACGATGTATCAGCGTCACCGCAACCTTTCAACCGAGCAGACGCACGTCTTATGGATCCCGCAGATTGGATCTCGTTATTCGAGGTCCCACAGTGTTCACACCTGAACGACATAATGATCACCTCTTTGAAATATGGGATCGTCGTCAACAATAGCTTCGTAATGCCCTGGACTCAACACCCGAACCGTTCAGCAAAACCGCTTCCGATAACTACCTGTTCTCTTACCTGTTCCCCACAATTCATGCACAAAGACTCGATCTCCTCCACCGGTCGATCTCCGTCATCGTCCCCCTCTGTTCGTTCTGAGATATCCTTGTCTTCCAAAGCGTCTGTCTTTTCCGCAACCTGGCCAATTTTTGGGAAAAATTCGTTGGACCCTGACTCGACCATTTTTGGGCTCGCGAATGGAAAGCAGAAAGGATGATCGCGTGAGTAAACTTGAAACTACGACACTTTCGTCGGACGCCCTCCTCCAAGTAGAATCTCGCAAGCTCGACCAACCACTGGAACGAGACCACAACCAACAGCCAGACGCTTCAAGCTACGACATGCACGTCTCTAATTCCGTCGTGCCTGCATCCGCTGATCCAAATTATGTTGCCTAGCATGCCGTTCTCCTTTGACAGCAGTTGGCCCCCGGCTCTACTCAGGATCTTCGAGATCTGCCGCGACAAGAACAAGCCATTCGAAAGTCGCTACTACGGGCCGTACAACAGGCTCCTCAGCTACTGTTTTGGAGACTCTTTCGATTTCTTCGTTGCGTTGCAGAGTCCTCTCGGTGACCGTGTGACGAGGGATGCAGTCGACTTCGAGGACTTTTTCGTCGTATTCGATGCAGACAGCCGCCCGCTCCTCATGGCCGAAATTAAAGACGACAGCTGGGCAAGAACCGCCGGTTCCCGTTTCGAAGCGGATCAACAGCTTCGTCGTCGGTACGATGCTATGTTCGAGGACTGCCCTCTTCCTCGGGTCTGGAGCTTGAGCCTGCTCGGCACTTCGCTCCGCATTTACCGTGGAGACGCCGCCACCAGAGCCATCACACCACCGCGTCAAGGTCGCCCCCACAAAGATCACGGTCTCCCGCAAGGATTCTTGGAAGGTGAATGAAATCTGGATATCCTCTCGCAGGAGGGATTCGACAAAATGAAGGAGGTCGTTGCGGATATCACCACCGCCGCTGCTGCGTTGTAGTTGTACCACCCCTTATGATTCGTTTCTTGCCGACTCAGTGCCCGCGACGTGTGCTCAAGTTTGGTGTCTCTGTATTCCGGTTGTACTATAGCAATGAATTCAAACGTGATGCACGATGGATGGCCGCGTTGCGCGTGCTTAGGGGCAAGTTCGCAGTTAGATTGGTTCACGTGATCACATCACGATGCTAGAGACGGGGCACCTCTCTGAGACTCTCGATTTTACCCCCACGTCCAAGCATCCCACCTGAGGAGTCATGGCCCCAAAGCTTCACCCAAAATACAAAAAAATGCTCAACACTCCAGTACCGTCAGTTTCCTCATACTCACTAAACTTACCAGAATTCAATCATCGACTTTATTCCACAGCCCCTTCGATGTACCACACAAAAGCGAGATTGAATCCCTTCAGAAACAGATAGACTCTCACTTTAGAGATATTGATCGACTGAGATATGCCCAGAACCTACACGCTGCTGTCTCCAACCTGCCTACGGAGCTGTTGGCAGAAGTGTTCCTCCACATCATCGAGTCCAGCCTACGAGACGGCGACACGCGTTTCGCTGCCGACACGTTCAATTTTCTCCTAGTCTGTAGGCGTTGGAATGAAGTGGCCGTTGGTTTCCCTCACCTTTGGGGTTGGTGGGTCCCAGGTGCTGTCAAGGCGTGGCCCCTGTTCCGCTCTCGCTCAAGGAACACTCCTCTCTTCCTGACATGGCAATTCCAACTCTCCACCCCCGCACGAGACATCCTGATGGACCCGGAAATCCCAAGGAGGGTCCGCCGACTCGACTTCAGTGGCACCAGTGAACAACTGGTCCAGTTCTTCGGTGCTTTTGATTCAAGTCCTGCTTCAAACGTTTCGTCCATTCGGTTACAAATTTCCCCATACGACGACCGCGAACCAGAAGAACATCTCGCTCGTTTCCTCTCTTCGTCTTTCCCAAAACTCTCACAGCTTGATCTCAAGAACTTCCTACCTGCCTGCTCGTCCCCCATTTTCACAACTTCCTCCCTTACTTCACTCAAACTCTCCCTTCCCGACGGAAAGAAAAACCCGTTTACTCTGTCTCAGTTTTCACAGTTCCTTCAACAGCATCCGAACCTTCGAGAGTTGAACCTGAGTCATGGTGCAATACCTCTGCCCGGACCATCAAGTTGTTCTTCAGTTCCCCTCGTCCTCCCGCGGTTTGTCGACCTCCGATTGCACGGCACGGAAACGGCTATCTTGGGGTTTGTAGACCTCGTTGACATGTCCTCCCCTCTTCACCGTATCATTCTATGCTTCAGCAACGCCCGTGTTTTGGCTGCTCGGGCTCTCGTTGATGCCCTGAAGCGAATCCCCGTGGCATATTACGAACGCCAGGAACCTGGACACCCTCGCAAAGTCAACCGCATTACAATCTCTTATCATTCGGGGAAACGTCGCCTAGTCTTCAAATCCCGGTCTCACTCCACTCCTACGTCGAACCACAAGTCCAACCTAACGTTTCAGTTTGACGGGATAGGTACACAGGCAGGAACCAAAACAGCGGAGGTTTTTCCCCTTTTCCCGTCGGAAGACGCACGAGAGTTCACCGCAAAAGGATGGTCCACTGATGAGGACCAGTACCGTGGGATGTTCCGGAAGATGAAGG
>Ga0307510_10000485_pt1 | contig 39130 bp, 46 predicted proteins | sample 12_EM_MG_FD_207224 | JGI IMG/M metagenome (GOLD analysis project Ga0307510, IMG submission 207224) | Populus trichocarpa ectomycorrhiza microbial communities from riparian zone in the Pacific Northwest, United States - 12_EM | ecosystem: Host-associated > Plants > Roots > Unclassified | place...
GATGAGTTAGCTTGGTCACTGTTTTGCGTGAATCCAGTTTCTCCCGGTGTCGAAGGACCACCAGTAAATTTGGAGAGACCTTCGTACAAGTACAAAAGGTTGGAATATAAGTATGAGTGCCGAATATCAATCTTCGCAATTCACAATCAAGTGGGAAGCAATTGAAATTGGCTGTTTTTGACCATGACAAGGTCGGTCAAAGATACGGGAAGCAACACTCACCAAACGGCTGCGCAATCATCACAGTTGAAATACCCCAATTTGTCTTGCCCCACCGACTGAAAAGGGTTCGTTACTCAATTGAGAACCGTTACCTGGAAGGGAAGCTTTCATGACTTCGGTGAAACACCTAGCTTCGCTCGTTTTCCGGTTTCGGAGTCATGGATCATGGGGAATTCCGTAACGCCCTGAATAACATATTTGCTTGGCGCCAAATCCTAGATGTGAGGACCACCCCAGTTCTAGATCTGGAGGACAAACGCCCAGCTAGACAGCACCACGCTGCCCTTCAGTGCCACTGCAAGGTCAGGGGTAAACGTGCGTGGATGACTTTGTCAAACGGTGTGGGCTTCGCAGAGGTAGGACATGCGGGGTATGGGTCATAGATGGTTGTCCGACGTGTCTGCGATGGAAAGAGGAAGAGATTGCATGCGACGTATGGGCCGACATGTGTTCTGCGGCGGAATGGCGCTAGGCGTCTAGTGATATATGGAAGCGACCCAAAGAAGGCCGACCAGAGCCAAGACTCCAGGTTGTAGCATGTGTTGTCTGGCACCCCGTTGACGCTATTTGATATGATGCGTCCTGGGTACGGGCTTTCGTTCATGTGACAGAGACGCGGATGCATTGCGAGTGCACCCGAGCAAGGCACACGAAAGGTTACACCGGCACTGCCGTACTGTAGTGGTGTCGGAGAGGGACGAGCGAAGCTTGTCAGGACCCAAAGCTCCACGTAGGAATACTTCCACTGATCCGATCAGGCACCACATCACGCACCACTTCAGAAGGGCTTGAGAAGCGCCCACTGTTCTCTGCTGTGATATAGTAAGCGTCACTTTCGGGGGCACCACGTGAAAGAGAACAGAAGCATAGTGTGATTTCAAAACACATCGTAATGTGTCGCTTCTAGTGGGTAGATCCACTTGAGATATATCCTGGGGAAGGTTGTCTATTCATTCACCGAAGGTGCCAGTGGTCAGGAGGGGTACGCTGGAAATACTCACTGGTGGGAGATTCTTGTACCCAGAAAAGCAGTGATTTAAGTTAGTCTGTCGACTAGAAGCTATTAAATGCGTCTTCAATGGGAGTTTGGCCTGTGAACGGGTGAATTGTACTGTAAGGACAATTGAAAGGTGGGTCCAAGAAGTCTTTGAAACTTGAAAAAGTCATTGCATTTTTGTTACTGAATTAACGTCAATTAACCCTCAAGAACCACGTGGCAACAGTCAGAGCAGGATTTGCCAGTGGCCAGCGATTTGGCACATCCGTGAACTGTTCGAGAACATCTAAGCCTATGGGGCAGTAGATCGCGGCATAACATTGCCAACTACAAGCAAGAAATACAGGCAGAGCACACATGCAGAGCATGGGGAATATACACAAGCCCCCAAGAGGCCGCGCCCAGCGCGCCTGTCAGGGCTTACCGAATGCTGAACTTATCAAACGCGCTCTCCTTCTTCCCCGATTCTTCCCGCCGTCCCCAGACCTTCCACATCTTCATCGCCTCCTCGCGGTAGCATATGGTGAAGACCATGGTCCCATCAGGACCAAGACAGCTCTGGCTGACGGTGCCGGTGTGTGCAGTGACGCTCACGAGGCGGCGACCCGTGGGAAACGCGTGCACGCTGATTGAGTTTGTGTATGGCGAAGGGGCGGGCTCGGGTACGTCCGGCAGGCGCTCACGAGGATGCCACGCGAAGCCGTGCGTGCTAAGCAGCTCCCTCGAGTGCGGTGACCACTGTAAGGAATACACGCTGCTGCGCGTCTGTATTGTCTCAATGGGTGCCGGCGACAGCGTATCAGCGAGCGTGGAAGTGCTCCAGATGTGGATGCGCCCGTCAGGGTATGTCCCGCCGGTGGCTAGAAGATCGGGTTTCCATGGGCACCATGCCACGGCCTGTTTGCGATTGCAGGATCCAAGTAGGCATTTGTCAGCTGTAGATCGCAAGATCGAACTGTGACTGATTACTACTCACCTTCACTGGGCTGTCATGTTTCATCTTGCCCACCCGTGTCGACATGTTCCGTGCGTCCCACAGGTGGACGGTGCCATGGGCGTCCGCGCTTACCGCGAAGCGCTCATCATGGCTCCATTGCAGACCGTAGATCTCTCCTTTATGCCCGCGAAACTTGTGCACCTCGCCTGGCGCACGCACATCAAGCAGCGCGAGCCGCCCATCAGCTCTGCCAACAGCGAACACGCGCGAGCACGACCGCCATGCGAGCGAACTGACACTCATCCAGTCTGTATTTGGCCACGACCGCACGCGCCGACGCGCGGCTGCATCCCATACTTGCATGGATCCCGTCGTGGTTCCGAGGGCTGCGTAGAGCCCCCGCGGCGCGAACATAAGTGCACGGATCCGGCCCATGCTGGGCCGCGGCAGGTTGCAGAGGTGTGCGATCTGCCGCGTGTCCAGGTCTTGGTAGTACACATCATGCCCGCAAGCTACGGCGATGACGTTGGTCGAGGACCAGGAGAGTGGATAAGCCCAGGAATCTTGGGGTATTCCAGGACCATCAAGGGCGAGTATGAATTGTCTCCGTTTTCCAAGGTGAGCGACTGCGGAGGATTGATGAACGGCTGGAGGGGAATAGAAGAGTTGGGACGCGCTTCGGCGCAGCGAGGTAAGGATCTTGCTGTCGGGAGTTGTGTTTGTCGTATCGGTGAACTGGAGGAGCCGGTCATCTGTGAGGCCAAATATTTTTGCCATTCGATTGGTGCGTGGGGTAGTATTCATGGGAAATAGGGACTCTGGACGCGTGGCAATGAAGCGGTCTGCCTAATGGAGGGAAACATTATTCCGAAACAAGTGGCAGGTACGATCGATGTTTAGTTGCATGTATGAAATGACGCAGCATTTTATTGGTCAGACAAGAAACAGCGGGTGATAACGGGATGGAAACGGCGCGTTCGTGGGGCAATGGGGCGAGGGCAGATAGTGCCAGAGTGACAAGAGAACTCTTCAATTACTTTCGGAAATTAGGAAGGTAGGAACTTACCCTCGGTTCAGCGTTGATATCAGCATATTCCTGCCTCTGTTCTGAGTCCGCAGAAACATAAATGGAGCCGATGGCTTCGGAAACTCGTTGCCTCTTTGCAGAGAACTCGTTTGTGATCGATGCTCTTGAGCGGCGCTTGCGTAGCGGGGTTTCGAGTTTACAATCCCGAAAAGAGCCGAGTATACGACTAGAGTGAATGTGAGCTATGAAGAGAGGAGTTTGACAAGTGCATGAGTGCGTACTCTGCCATATGAAATACCACACGGCACAAGTGAGTGAAGGCAGCGAGACCAGCCTGAGCGATTTCGGGTTCGGATCCGAGAGGCAGGCCAAACCCGTTATGGCAAGGGGTCACGTGATTATCATTCACCCTCAAGTGCTCATATTTTTTTTTAATTCAGATGTTGGCGGCGGTTTTGAATTGGACACGAGGATTCTAATTCATGACAGCCATGAGACCAGAATAAGGTTCCTAATCACGGTTTTACAATCCATCTGATTTCATTTCCTACAAAACGCTACCGCCTACCGCTACTGCCTACCCTCACAACTTACAGCTCTGGGGAATGAGGTCAGATCCGTGTTCAACGCAATGAAAACGACAACGCTTACTCTGCATGGCAGCTACGTCAGAGCTCTGAACGTAATCTTCAAATTCGGCGATTTTCTCTTGTAGGTCATCAAGCGACACGAGTTCGTCCTCTTTGTATAATTTATGAGATCAACAACGAGCAAAAGGAGCAACAGACGAACCAACGACAAGCGTGATCTGGAGCTTGCGAATACCATACCCGATAGGGACGAGCTTGCTGGCGCCCCATACAAGACCATCCATTTCAATGGAGCGCACAGATCCTTCCAGTGCACTCATATCTGTCTCATCGTCCCATGGCTTGACCTCAAGGGTGACGACGGACTGGGAGCGCACGTAAAATTAATTAGATGATAAACAACAATACAAGAGCCACGGACCTTGGCGATTGTCTTGGGCTTGTTCGCTTTCTTGGCGGCATACGCAGCGACACGCTCGGCCTTGATCCGCTCGGCCTCCGCGTCCTCTTCGTCATCCGAGCCAAACAGGTCAACCTCGTCGTCGTCTTCTTCAGCAGCGGGGGCAGCCGGGGTTGAGGTAGTCAGTGTCTCGCCGGCCTTCGAAGAGCCAGGTAGAGACCCGAACTCGCTTTCGTAAGACTGGATGTGTCTATACCAGCGGGCGGTGTGAGGAACTGCTGCCGCGTCCGGAGGCCCCGAAAGTGCTTTGTAGACATGTACATCGGCCTGGGAGGGCGTATACCTAATGTACTGGGAGGTCAGATCAGTAGATCCAAACAGAAGGCGGACGATGGCAGCAAAGAGGCGAGCCCATGATCTCAGAGAGCTACAGAATTTGGTTTCTGCATGTTTAAGCAGCGGTGTCTAATCGCTTCTTGGAAACACGGACCATAGCGTTAAACTCATCATATGGGGGGGGGGGGGGAATCGACGCGCCATCTATGCTCTCAATCACGAATAAAAATGAATGCTCACCCTTCAACGTAGGAACGCGCAGAAAGATGCGCCTCGATTTTAGAGAGATCAACGGACATTTTGAATATTGAAGTGTGCGTTGAAAGTGTACGGCGAAGTGAAGTGGAAAGAGGGCAATCGATCGATGTGGACAACAAAAAAAAATCAGATGACCCAAAGATCATGTGATCACCTGTGGGTGTGGATCACATAATGTTCGGCTATACATACATCGAACGCGCGCACGTCGATGATGATCGGGCCTCTATTCAAATGTGCTCCTTTCATCTCTCACTAGAACACAGATTGTCTCGAAGTGGGCTAGAACTCGAGATCTCGGTGCCAGCTCAATAGCGGAGCGCCAGCTTCGGCCTTACCATCCTAGTGCTTGCTCTATCTCTTGCCCCGAGTTTTATCACTAAACCCGGAAGGAACATCTGTGGCCGCAGGGTCCACACAACCCAGCATTTAATACCAAAGTGGTCTAATTCAGTGGGCTGCGCCGCTGCGGTACCGAACAAGCTGTACGTTCTAGCCAGCTTCAGATGTAAAATGCCGGGCGCCCATTCCCATACCGAGCGCGAGCAGTCCGCGAGCGCGACCGTCGCACGTCTCAGGTCGTCATGGATCACACCCAATTGCAATGCCAAGCTCCTAAAAAAAAGACGCCCATTATCTGGCGCTCAGACACAGCCAGAGGCTCCGAATCGCGCCCATGCCGCATCCATACACCCTCGGCAGATAAAACCTCCGTCTCGTCGGTCCCCTTGCGACTTATTAAAATTTCTTACCAGATGCGGCGGTAGGCATACGGTCTACATTGCGGCACAGCACGTGCGATAATTATAGCAGGGTTTGAAGGGCGGAGCGCGCAAGCAAGCTGCACGTGAGAGTCGAGTCAGGCCCCGATGATGATGGCTCCCCTCAACTCCTCGTTAAGGCCCAACGGCAGGCTGCAATCGGGGCGTTGCCATATTGTCACCGAGGAACCCGCAAGGTGTTACGTCTAGAGCTGTGCACACCGCACCTCGCAAAGCGTCGCTTGACGGACTCCATCTGTCATAACCTCTAACGTGGGTGCGACCGCTACTTTGCCGAGATCGGACCACCAGTTTGTCTCCGTTTTACTTGTACAAAACAGGTAATCAACGCAATAGCGCTTTCGGTCTTTTGATGCTGGAAAATGTGAGACGCGGATAGGTGGGACGCGGGCGGGTGAGGGGAATAGGGAACTCGGAAGAGCAGCACGGCTAGGCTGTGTGAAGACAAGACGACGCCGTTACAAGAAAGGAATAATCGGGCTGTGGGAACAAAGACTGAAGGGTAACTGCATGCACCTACGTCTGTATGAAGATGAAAAGAACTGTCCAGAACGAGTCAAAAAAGGTAAACCACTGTCCTTGTACAGAATGCCTTCGCATGCATATAATTTTTGCCTATCGGCGTTACAAGATCTTTGGGCTCAGTGGCTCAACACCAGCTGGCCAACATTTGATATTTTCGATACCCCGTTTTTGAGCAAGCAAACCACAGAGATTCCCTCCCATACAATCTTGCGCTTTGTATCCGAGTTCCCCCGCAACACAAGATGCATTTAAATGGCACAGTATTTAACGGATGGTTAGCCTTTGCAGAGTTCTCGACTTGACACGGAATCTGGCCGAACCAAGTTCACGTTTCGGGGCGGGTCGCGCGGAGATACGGCGACATCACGTGTATCATCAGTATTTTACGTTTATACAATCGACCACAACTATGAACGCTCGATGTGGAATTTGATTGCAACTCTCCCAGGCTGTCCGTGCTTCCCTCCCAACCCCGCACGGTCTGCTGTGCAGGCCAATGCTGGTTGGCCTTTCAAACGTTAAGTTTTTTTCCCACCTAAGATGAATTACAAACGTAGTTGCCCTAGACCGTTGCGTGGGCTGGCGTAACGAGCCATTGCTCTGAAGGTGCTACCTGTCCACGGATTACCCTCTCCATTCGATGACTCCCCGCAAAGAACTTTTTTGTCAGTGTCCGCGCCTGGACTCCTGTCATTGCAAATGCCGCCACGGCGCCACCCGCCGGGAATTTTTTTGCCAAAACTTTCAGAGGTAGTGGAAGGATGGCGAAAGCACGCGCGCCGGGCCTCGGCTGACAAGCCGCAATAACCCTGAACTCAATCTATCCTGTTTTCTTTTTTTTTTACTGCGTACCTCGGGATTGATAACCCCCTACGGTCATAGTGACTTAGTTTGGGCACGGCAGCGACGGCGTGTTATCTGGCCAACGCCAAACTGGGGGGCTAATCGATGCAAGCAAGTGGGATCTGCCGTGTGTCACCGCAAGACCGGGGGGGGGCAAGGAGGTTTGCGCTCCCACATACCCAGGTAAGGGACGAAAGGAGAGGGACCGAATTAGGGCACGACAGCTGTGCGAGCAGATTTCCAGATTGCAGCGTGTGTATGTGTGTGTGGTACCTGTGTGTGCTCATTTCCGCTTGCTTCCCCTCATTTCCGTCCTCCCTCACTACCTTCCCCCCTAGTTTCACTCCATCCCCTCCATCCCCTGATCCCCACCTTGGGATCCATCGTTCCAATCTCTCATAGATCAGTTCGGTTCCGGGGACATGATGGGAATGGAGAGAGGGAGTAGGGGAACGGGCTGATTCGGGTATCCGAGACCATGACGCACCCCCTTCGGCCACATGGACGAGACGGTCAGAAAGCACGAAGGCACGCACACGGATGTGAAAGGGTGCTGCCACACCACATATCACAAGTCACCACACCTGTCACCACTCCACACAACACCACGACTGTGGCGCGTGGCCGAGTCAGGAAGAGTGACCTGGGCCAGAAGCAAAATCACGAAAGGGGTCGGGCCACAAATGGCACATCCTTTGTTGATCACAGTGCAGGGTAGGGTAAGGCCTGTAGGTAGTGGAGTACCCTGGTGTACCACTACTACAGCTCCTGTGCACCGTGTAGGCTATGCATGTTGTTTTGGCTGGGCTTTCTAGTATGATCCGGGCTCCGTGTCCGCATGGGGAATGAGGGTAGGAAGGAAGTTTCCGCCCTCTTGCTTTATCTCTGACGCAGGCAGTCTAACCCAATGACGGAATGACTAACAGGCGAAGGCGAGGGGTTCTTCGCTTGGTGCCAAACTCAACTGCGCCAGTGCACTGCAGGTCATACTGAGCTCTCAAGGGGGATGACCCGTGTGGGTGAGTGTGTGCGTAGGTGTACGCATTTTTCTTCTTTGTCACCCTCTAAACTTGCTTACTCACTCGGCGTTTTTGAGAGATGCAAGATGCAAGATGCAAGAAGGCCGGACAGATTGCGTCCTCGGAAACGGTTTCAGCATCGAATTGAGGTGAGGAAGCTGACAGGATCACGCTAGACCTAACTGGTGCAAGAAGCCGGATTTCGCGACTTTCCAGTTGAATCGCGGCATTATGAACGCAAATGTAAATGCCAAGACCCTGGTGTATCGTTTGCGCCGTACAGCCCCATCTTCAATCACATTTTCTTTGGTATAAACCGAACACACGTGGAAGGAATATCGATCCGCCACGTGGCGTCCGATGGCGTCGACAAATCGAAACTCACCTCCTCCCCTCTCTAGCGCGATCTTCAAACATACAGTGGGTTGGGTTCGCGAGCGTGGGTGAAACTAGTGTATTGAGTTGTAGATCCCCGTCAACAGCCTTCCCATCACATGGCAAAGACATCATCATGATGTCCAGATCGACATGTTTCTGTGCCTTCTGGGGAACAGAGGGGATTTGTGGGGGGTAAGAGAGTGAGTGAAGAAAGAAAAATGGGGTCCATGACCCACGGCGAGTCACACCTCCGCGTTGTCTGATGTCCGACTGATCCTGGAACTAGAACTGGACCTGGACCTTGATCAATGGGCTGAAAACGGAAACCCCGAATTGGTCCCTGGGTCCTGAACCTGCCGACAATTTGCTTTTCACGCTGATGCGGGAGACAGGAAAAGGAAAAACAGAAAAATAAAAGGAAAAAAGCGCTTGTTTCTCTCTTCTCTTCATCTCAGCACAGTATTGTTTGTAGCCCGGCGGGTGCTGCGAGTCGAGCTGTGAACATGTGAGAGAAAGAGAACGAAGATGACGTCACATTGTTTCCCTTCATTTCGCGCCGGGGCGATGAAGATGAAGGGTTTTGGTTTTGAAACACCCATCCCATCATCAATTGCCCCGCCGGGCGTGTGCATGCCTGCCTGTCTTTACTTGCCTGTGCTGGCGCAGGCTGGATGAATGAAAAATTGCGCGCTTCGTGATGACAACAATATATCAACGGTAATAAAAAGGGGCAAGTTAGGCTATTGTACGGAACGTATATGATGGGATGGCGGGGATGTGGTGTGGTTGATCACGCCGACGACAGGTCGTATGAATCCGATCGAATGGAAGTTCCAATCCTGTGTCCGTCCGTCTGTGTTGGTGTATGATTATCATATGGGTTTCATCCGGTGCTGTAAGATGGGCGACTATGGACTCGCAGCTACGCAGGGGGGTGTGGTTGACCATGGGCGCGGCGCGGGCGGTGAGTGGCAATTATGCGATATGAAAAAAAAATGGGTGTTCGAGTTTGTGGTGTCAGGAGGAAAGCAAGATCCGAGGGTAGGCTCGGCTAGATAAGGCTGTTTGGCGCCAACGGTGTGCAGCGAGGAGGAAACCGAGTTTTTCATGAAGATTATTTAATGATGTTCGAGGATGACGACTGTGGATCAATTAATGAAATAATCATAACAAGTGGAGTAACGGAACAAGCGGGGGATATAGGATATAGATATGGAGTTTAGATCAAAAGGGGCCTAAATGAATCTTTGGAGCGAGGGAAGCGCCCGAGCAAGTGACTGTTGTAGTTGTGCCAACGTTGTTGACGGTGGTCACGCGTGTTGGAGGGGGCAATAGGCTATCCATTAATTGTGATGTGTCGCGTTGGAAGGTCGTTGTTGATTTGGCTGTGCCGCGGGTGTGAGTTGGAGGTCAGGTGTGCGAGGGGAGTGAGCGAGGGTGGACTCGAGTGGGTGAAGCCTGAAGGGACCAGCCGTGGGGCGCTGGCGCTCACTGCGCCGCCGCCAAAAGAGGGGTCAGCCAAAAAATAATATATAAAAAAGGGCGCGAAAAGCCCTGAATTTATTGTCGCGATCGGCTAACTCCGTTGAGGTCGTCGTTGCGTTGCGTGCGTGCGTGCGTGCGATCATGCAAATGCAAAAGTTCATCGATGTTCATCATCATCAGCTCAAGAAAAAGTGCTGAGATGAAATCTTCAACACGTCTCTCTCTCTTCCCCACGTTCAATCAATTTTAATTTTCTGAGTTTACCTGTGCCCCCTGCCCCCAATTCGAAATCGTGTGCAGGGTTTCGTCTATATTTGTCATTGGAATGAATTCATTCGCACTACGGGGTCATTTTTACCATTTTCTCAAGTTGTAAATCTGTTGGTCGTGTAGAGAGAATGAGAATTGAGCGAGTGGCCAACATGTGATCAATTAAGCTCTGTAGCAAGTCCGTCACGGTCCTGGTCTGTCCTGTCCTGTCCTGCCCTGTCCGCTTTCTGTTTATGTTCTCGTTTGTCCATGGCCCCGTCTCGTCTTGACCACTCTCGGCAGCTTCTAACTTCTTGCCCTTGCCGTCGGCGTCCCGAAGCCAACCATACGCCATACGTATGTACACACGCCCAGATTTGCGATCTCACAAGGGCAATAATCCGTCTCCCGGCCTCCGTCGACCCCGGGTCTAAAACGCTACGTCGTCATTTCTAACTAACTTAACCATACCACACAACGTCACACAACACCGGCTCGTCGGAGTCGCATCTCCAAGTTCTCGTTCAAGACGCCGCTTTGTCGAAATGAACGACATCCCCTCCATGGCTCTATCTTTTAAATCCTCGCTCCCTCTCCTCCGAGTACCCTTCCTCGTCTCCTTATTATGTATCCCTTCTTCTCTCTCCCTTTCTTCCAAGACGCAATGGAAGAATTCATCATCTTCTCTCTCGACGATGAGGCCCCATCCTCTCCCCCGCGCTTGCTCCTGCCTCTCATGCTCACCTGTCGTCGTTTCCACCACCTCCTTCACCCGTCCAACAATCCCCGTCTCTACCGCCGCATCTTCTACCGCAAGTTCGACGGCGGCGCCCTCGCCCGCCGTTTCCCCCATTCCTCCGTCGACGACGCATCGCGCTTCTTTCCAGAACTCGAGGAGCGTTTCCGGGCCCTGCGCTGCATAAAGACGGGCGATATCCACCATCCCAATTTAGAGGGCGCCCTTCTCAGGGCGTACATCATGGTGCTCGAGCACGACAAACTCAATCTTCAACTCCTTTTGGATGTATCCCTCCCCGCGCTTCTCGACAGGTACATCAACGAGCGTTTGCATCGCGGCCACAACGTCTGGCCCGTCGAGGACACGTGCAATACCCTCGCCGTCGCTCTGTTTTGGCATATGACTTCACAAGGTCCGTGGATGATCGTACTTCACCTTCTTCCCTTCGGCGAATCCGCCCCTCTTCCCCCGTCAGACGCCCTCAACGGAGAGCCAATTGATAGCCGCGAGAGGATGATGGATGTCATTCTGCTCCCGTTCGCATTCGCCTGGTTCCGGGTTCGTCCCTTCCTTTCCTCGTCACCTCTTGCCTCGTTCCAACCGGTCGTTTCCCCCCATGCCTCCAGTACTCATTCGCAGAGCAAGGGTTCGACCCTTACACGTTCGTCCACGGAAGCAGCTCGACATCCCCACATCCACATCCCGAAGTACCTCCCCCGCCTGTGACCGTCCCGATCAATTACCTGGGTCACGAACTTCACCTGCGTCTTCCCCCGATTGCCCTCAGTGCTTCGCTCGCGTACTTCGCACGCCTGTTCCCACTTACACATCCTCCGTACCGGGAACAAGGCGATGGCCCACACGTCGAAAGCATCGACGACTACAACCTCAACTTCCGCACACGGACGGTGCCTCGCGGTCCGGGCATTCCGGGCAACAATCTCCCCATCGGCGGCGTCAGTCCGAGTGCGTGCCATGATTGGGACTGGCGGCGCAGCTTAGCCAAGGACTTGTCGGGCTCCGTTGGGCGTTACACCCCTGGCACACTCGCGGGGAAGTGGAGGGGGACTATCCTGGTGCGTCTTCTGCGTGTTTGGTGCAGCGCGCTGCCTGTTTCTGATGGCGTCCGCCTTGCTTTAGGCACCATACGACCGTGATTTTACGCGCTTCATGACTGGGGACGGTCCCGCTTCCATACCGGAACATTCTCCCAAACCCTTCTCTTGTACGTTAGAGGAGCATGTGCGATATTCCACTCCCATGTCGTGTCCCTCTGGCCACGAATGGGACGACCCCTCTTTTATCCCGGCATTCCTGCCGTCGACTTGGGCTCAGAGAGAGGTGTGTACTCGCTCAGATGGGCAAAGGGCCATGCGGCACGAGACGCGCAGCTGACCCACATCATTCTATTTTTGACAGAATGGGATCGAGCTCTCGGACGAACAGTCTTCTACAAAGGTATTCTATACAACATTCAACCGTGAAAGTCCTGGTGAAACCCCTGAAAACGTGCAGAGCGATTCCGCTAAAGAGGAGATCGTAGATGTGATATTATCTGGAAGGGTATGTACCGCTTGCGTTCTCCCCTCTCCTTCCCCTACGTAGGATGCTGCTCCTAACGAGAAATTTTTTCAGACCGAACCTCACCTCCAATCGGTATGGGGCGGCAACTATGAGTTCTGGGGCCGCGTGCGCATTTCCGACGGCCTTGTTGTACTGGTTCGACAACTGGTGAGTCATCACCTCGCAGTCTGCCTCTGTTGTTGGAGTTCCCTAATGGACCATTGCATGTAGCCCGGCGTGCTAGGAGGCCGACCTCGGGATCGTAGGATCTATGCTGGCTACGGTGCGTTTTCAACGCCTTTGAGTAGAAACTCCGAGAGCTGATCTTTACCGCTACGTGCGTTCCGTTCACAGTCCTATCGTCGCAAAACTTTGTTGGTAAATGGAAGTATTGCTCTCCTGGCGCTCAGTGGGAGGGCATCTGGAGTCTGTGCAAAGCGGAATAGCGTAAATGAATTCGTGCCCGGAGCCTGTGCTTCTATATTCGCATTCCGTTAAGGTAGTTGCGTGGCCCCTTCCCATCCAACCCCCCCTTGCTAGTGGGCGTTCCATCCAGGACGCTAGCTCCATTCCGCAAGCGCGCTCGTGCGCGCCCGCGCCTGCTCTCGAGATCCGATATGATACGATATTCATTCTTGTCTTCTCACATCTGGCGACCTCGCATCTCGATATGGAGCAGAAGCGCGCTTACGACTACACACCCCCACCTTCTCCCCGTGCTGTGCCATCCGTCCCCCTCCCCATTCACTTGGACTTGGCTAATCGCCGCGGACGTATCTTTATTCAGTTACACGACACACACACACGCACATACATGCATACACGCGCATACACTACTTACACAAGACATGTTGGTTCCTAGATACGGCCGGGCGAGAACCCACGTAAATCCGCCCGTTTGTCGGCTTATCTATCGCTTTGTTATTTTTCTCGAATTCGAGAATCACTATTATTGTGGCGTCCTTTTATTATTCTAACTACAACAACTACTACCATACGCCTTGCGACGACCTGTCTTCTTCCATCCGCCCCAATTACTGTATGTACAGTGTACACAGGGAACATATTGCGTAATGCTATCTCGCCACTGCCAAGAGAAAGGAGACAATTTGAAGAAATCGGAGGTTGAAATGTCGCTTGATATGACAAATACCGAGTTTCGTCCCGTGGTTGCTGTCCTGTCGTCGTCGTTTCGGTGGTCGCCGTCAGTCCGCGTCGTTGTTTGTCTTAGAACCACCATCACCAGACATCTCATCATTAGTACAGAGGACAAGAAAGGACCGCAAGAAAAAAAAAAGACGAAAACAAACGAACGAACGGAAGGGGAAGAAGAATGCGCACGCCGTTCGACTCGATCCCGCACGAGCTCTTGGAGAACATCGCGCTGTTCGCCGTGACGAGCGACCCACTCGGCCCACCGCGCGAATTGATCCCGCTCCTGCTCGTCAACCGACGCCTGCACGCGACCCTCTCGAGCACGTCCAACCCGCACTTCCACGCGCGCATCTTTGCCGCCAAATTCGACACCGCTGCGCTCGTGCGGCGACTCGGCCCGGGGCCTGCGACGAGGGCGCCGAAGCTCGCGGCGGAGTTGAGGAGGAGGTGCGTGCAACTCGGGCGGCTGAGGGCGCAAGTCGGGTGCACGGTCGATACGTTTGCCGCTCTCGCCGGTGGCACCTGTACCGGCGCTGGGAGTGGTGGTGGGAGTGGATTGACGGAGGAAGGGATGAGGGCGTTGCACGAGATGCTCTGGACGGCGTACCTGATGATGCTGGAGAACGACGGGAAGAACGAGCGGCAGCTTCGCGAGTATGCCCGGCTCGACCGCTGGCTGCGCAACTTTTGGTTCGCGGAGGACGGGGCGTCGTGCGCGCAGATTGCGATTCGGGACAACGCGTGGCCGCCGAACAACGATCTGTCCGCCGTGACGATGTGGCTCTTTTGGTTCCTCCTCAGACCAGGTGCGTATCATTATTATTATTTTTACTTTTGGGACCCCTTCCCCCTCCGTTCTCCTTCGTCCGTGTCGGAGCAGCTTGAACTTTCTCTCCCCCCCCTTTTTTTTTTGTTTCTTTTGCGCAGTCCTCCCACGTGTTGACGGCGCGTCCTCCACATATCACGTACATGCACACACGTACACAACAACAGAGGAGTACGTTGGGCAGGACGACGCAGAATTCCGGAATGTAATTTCCATTTTGAAACTGCTGGCCCTTGGTGCACATCAGGTATGTCGTGCCTGCGTGTCTCATCTTTCGCTTATGATGTCTCTTTCCGTCTCGGTCCTTTTCTCTATCTTTCCGTTTATTCTATCCTGTCTCATCCTTCGTCCACGGAGATCACTCGGTTCCACCGTCCTGGCCACACGCGAGTTTTGCCGAGCTGCTGTAGTAGGGTTTCGTGCCCAGGACGCCCACACGCGTCCTTTTGATGCGTGGATATGGGACGAGGAAACCGCTGCCGTCATACCCCCAATCTACCGGCTGTTCCGTTCCCTCTTTCGTTCTCTTCCTTGTCCCGGGATCCCTTGCCCGCCCCGTCCGTCCGTGCCATCTCGCCTCTGTTTACAGGTTCCTTGTTTGTTTGTCCGTTTCCAACCTTCCTTCCCCCAAAGCCATCCCAAGCCATCTCCCTCCCCCCTTTTTTTTTATTACCTTTTTTTAGTACCCATGGGTTCACCGTGTGTGCCTTCCATTTGCGTCGTTCCGCATTTTAGTGCCACCCGACGGGTCCTTTGTTCTCCCGCTGTTTAGTTGGCCCTTTCTGCGACGGGCGCAGCGGCGGCGGCGGCGTCGGCGGCATGGCGTTGCTTGATGGAGCTTCCAATTGTTCGGGTTTTCAACGGTCTACTGGTTTCCTCTTGCCAGATGTGGAGCTTAGGGTCCGGCGTAACGCAACGCCTCGAGCCCGCCGCCATGTACAGACTGTTGCCACGGACCAAACGGCACCAACGGCGGTCAACAGCGGTCTCACGCGACCCGTACTTCGCTTTCCTCATTCTCCGCCCCTCTCGCCATTCTTTTTTTTTTTGTTACTCCGATGACGTGGGGACCTTTCTAGTGGATCCCGGGAACTGAAAATGCATGCTCCTCCCCCCTTCTTAACTTCCGCGAGGGAAAACAAGCACAGTTTCGCATTTTTTTCAGTCTATTATTTGCTTCTCACCCAATCCCCTTCTGGGTCGTGGCCCATGATCGCGTTCCTCCTTGTCTTGCTTCTTTCTAATCCACAGGCCCTTTTTCCTTTTTGCGAAAACTGTACCTGACGTCCTTTTCTTGGCCCCTACGTGTTCTGTAGTATCCTGTGTGCCGCCCAGCCTGGGTCGACTTTGTGCCGAACCAGACGGTTGGCCGCAGCGCAGCACCCCCTGCATATGGCGAATACCCCTCGCTTTCGCCGCCGCCGCTCACAGCCCCCGCCGTGCTTTCCTACCTGAGCCTCGCACCGCGCCCGTCGACGGGTCTGGACGCCCTCAAGCCCATGTCACCCCTCGTGCCTTCCTCCGTTGGCCCTCAGGTCCGCATGAGCTCGGAATGGGACTGCGAATGGGAGCGATGCAAGCGCCTCGCTGGCAACGACGCGCCGACGCCCGTGAGCCCTTCCGGCACGTTCAAGCCAGGCACCATGGAAGGCTTTTGGGAGGGTCTATTCACGGTAAGTTTCCTTCGCTTCGCTTCTCCCGTGTTTGTCGAGCACCGCTTACACGTGAAACCATCCCCATTGGGAAAACACACATAGTACACCGAATTCGCGGCATACGCGGAATTACTGTCCGGCGCTCCTCCACCGACGCTGAACAAGAGCCTAGTTGCGCGTCACAATCAGACTTGGCGCTTGCACGAATACCACCTCTTACTGCCCGAGGACTTGGGCGAGTCGGCCGATGCGGCTGAAGTGCTCCAGCACCCGCGATACAAGCCGCTGTCACCTGGGGACTTTTTGCGCGCGTACCTCCCACCTGGCTTGGCCATCGAGCAAGACCAAGAGAACGACGGCATACGGGTGCACGAGCCGGGCCGCGTGGCGGATACTTTCTATCAGCGGTGTCCCGCGCCGGAGCAAATCACGGCAGAATATGCCAAGCGTATTCGCGAGATCCTGATCAAGGGTCAGGTGAGGGGACAACGCGTCAACCATCACGTCTTTTTTTCTCCTGTTCTTGGGTGGTTTCTAATGCGATCTCTTATCTCTCACAGGGACATTCCTCGTGGGGCGAGTTTGAACTCATTGGCCGTGTTCGCGCTGGCGATGGCTTCGTGACGCTATCAAAGGAATATGTGAGTGGACCTATTTTTCTGTCTGGCTCGGTCCATCGCGACCGACCAAAAAAAAACCTTGGTGCAATCTGATGTGATCTAAACCCACAATGGTATTTCGATCCAGCTCGACGGCGACCGCGGTAAGTGGCTGTACCGGGGATACTTTGTTGGAGACGAGCACGGAAACTACACAGGGCGTTGGCGCGATACGCTAAGCCCAGCGGAGGTACTCGGCTACGAGGGGTGCTTCTTCATGGGTCGCCGGCGGTTATGGCCTCCAAATCGACCGGAGGGATCAAGGGGCCAAGCTGGCCAAGAAGAATGAGCACCGGGGACTTGGATTTTAGACCGCACGGCGGCGGTATTTTTAGGAAGAATAAGGAAATGTGGCACTTTTTTTCTCACTAGCACTTGTAGTACTTGTTCACATCTTTCTTTTTTCAACTGCTGGGTTGGTCGGTGGCGGAGATTGGAGACGGCCGCAGGTCCAGGGAGGGTTACTGGTATATGCTTTTCATGCTTACATCTACACACACGATGGTGCATTCGGTATTCTTACATTTTTCGTCTGGTTTGAAGCTGCGTTCCTTTCGGTCCCATTCCCCCATCTCGTTTCAATCATAAACGGAAGTCGCATAGTGACGGGTTTGTTCGTTGGCAAAGGCAGTCCGATTCTGATGTTTTTCAAATCGTTCTTTTTTTTTCTGATTGCGCTCAGAGATGGGTCTCGTAGTCGCCGGTAAGATTTGATTTGGTCAGTACCGTTGCTCCGTGGCTAGAATACTACATCCAGACCGAGTTGTGGGTGCTATAACCCACTATGCATGTATATGGGCACGGAGAAGATCACGGTGGGGACGTGTTCTCGCCAGCGCGGGCATTCGAAGAAGCGTCCGGTACAAGGTTCAACTTGATGATGCGAGAACCCACCGAAGCAGCCCCAGTCTGATGATGTAAGTATCTAAGAAGTGCGGGTGGATTGGAAAAGCCGAGTGCTCGGTGTTTTTGTTGCCGTCACTTGTACTCGTGTACGGTACGATACAGTCATATAAAAAATCGATGCGTATATAGTAGTGTTGCTACTGCGCGAAAAAGAAATAAAGACGATCATCAGTCAAAATCAATCAATCCATCAGTCAACCATTTGTTGGTGGCGTAGAGCCAGTGGCCTACAACAACAAGCAAGACAGAAACGTTCCAATCCGGTTGCACCCCCTTTTTATTGGTTTTGGTCCAAATGAAAAGCAAAAAGGGGGACAGCTCGACGGCGCCGGTTTGTCGTGGGTGACATGCCTCAGCCTCATTACATATCCATGAAGAAAGGGGGTAGTAGAACGGCGAGAGACCCATTAGCAACGGGCGACGTCCCCGGACGTTATTTACTTGTAACGCTAATAGGAATAGTAACGATGTCGTATTGGATCATGCTTGAAGACAAAAAGCTCGCAACTGCTGTATTGTAGGTATCATGATCATGACCAGGGCCGCGCGCTGGAGTGCCATGTCACCGATGCCTCTGGGGGATATCTGGCCCTCCATTGTCAGGCCCTGGGCGTTGGCTACGCCCGAGCGTTGCTGTTGACATCGTATAGCATAGCATCCTACAATTATCCATACAGTACGATGTGCATCACGGACGTAGCGGGCGGTCTCCTTCTACCCCTTTTATAATTAGTCCAAATTCGACTTGGGCTTGGAATTTCGGTTGTTGTTGCGATCTTGAGTTGCGAAGATTAGGTGGGAGGAGGTAACAAGCGTGCGAATTGTCTAGGTCCCAGGACGCGTCCAAGTTATTTTTATCCCACTCTTAACGCCGACCGCCAGAAAGCCTGAGAAGGGCCGCGCCATTTTGCTGGGTAGTCTCTAGACACTTCACCTGTATGTACACTCTCACCGTTCTGCGCTGTACTGTACTGTACGATATACGATGCGTGCGATACGATTCGGCACGGCTGAGCCGTCGAGCCTGTCGAGGAAGCGCCCCTCTTTCCCAATTTAGATCACAGCTGCTATTCAGCGATGGGACCATCGTATCATACATCCGTCGGACATGCTCCACTCCGTCACTCAGCGGCTCAACGTTCAATCCCCCCCTCTCTCGAAGCCCCTCGGCAGTCCCCTTTCCATATACTATTCACCCCTCACACCCTCGTGTCGTCCTTCAACCTCAACCTCAACACACAACCCCAAGGCGACGCAAGTGACGCAACCTCAACTCGACGATGTCACTACCTCGCTTCAAGCGCGAATCCAACGCCGCCAGCGCCAACGCCACTGGAGACGCCACTCGTACCATAGCCAGTCCTGGTAGTGGTTCTAGTGCAGCGTCTTCTTCTTCGCGAGGCAGCAGCAGCAACGACAACAACAGCGTGTGGTCACCGAGGCCGTACTCCAACTGCTCGACGGTGTCAATCCCGGACAGTTGCTTCTGGACGCAGGACTTTATGCTCGCCGCGAGTATGGTCGTCATCCAGCCGTCCTCGGGCAAGGTCGTCGTCGTGAACAACACCGCGCGCCACAAATGGTTCCTCCCCCGCGGCCGCAAAGATATCGGCGAATCGCTCGAGCAGTGCGCGTTGCGCGAGGCCTACGAGGAGGTACGTCGTTGCCCCCTATCCCGCCCACCCGCCTTTCCTCCCTCCCTTTTCCTCCCGCGTCACTTTCTGCTTGCGTGCGACATGGGGTATGCGATGGACGCGGTGTCGCGGCCGCTCCGAAAAGGATGTAGTAACGAGGGGAGGGAAGGCGCGGGAGACGTAAAACGCATAAGCATTGCTCAGTCACTTTGCACCCCCTCTCCATTTTTTGCCATTTTTTTGGGGGGTGTCTCTTCTGTTAGACGGGATTTCGCGTCGAGTTTTTGCCGCTATATCTCCCTTTGCGTGCACCCGCACCGCCAAATCGGCCGAACTTGAAGCGCGAGCCCACGATCTCGGAGCCCGTCTTCATCACAACGAATGACTTTGGGCCTTATCGTCGTCGCAGAAATAACGTCGATCCGGGCGGGCAATACATCACCTTTTACTATGCCGGCCAGATCCCCGCCGATGCGGTGCGTCCTTGCGTCCTTTCAATTGCCCATTCATAATATATATTTTCCCCCCTTCATTCTATGTATGATATGTGTATGTATCCCCTGCTGCGTCTTGCTTTTGCTCAAATAAACAGGTCCGTGAGGAATCGACGGGCATGCCGGATGAAAAACACTACGTTGGCACGCTGCTCGAGCTTGACGAGGCTCTAAAATGTCTCCCGCGGATGGAGGCGCACATCACGCAGATCGCTTATTGCCATTGGCGGCGCACCGTCGAGATTGAGGAGGAGCGGTTGAGCACCGCCGCTGAGGTGGAAGCGGATGGCCATGATCATGGTCATCGTCGCGCATCGGCAGGAGAGGTCGACATTTGATCGTATGTGAGCGAGACAACTTGAGGATCGAGACGGAAAGACGAAATAATGAGATATACGAGTATCGTCCCTGTTCATGATCTTCCCCCATTTTTTTCATGTCTTGCTCTCTTACCCTGCTTTCCTGGGCATTCGTCAAGATAGGTTTTCTTTGGTCGTATAACACATTGTGCTTTCTTACGCCTCTTAACTCACGTTGTCACTCGATCTTACTAACCTTGTGCCCGGTCCATGGTTCAACTCCAACGCCAACTCCAAAACTCGGGTAACCCTCCTTTCGGCGAAATAGCTGACATCCGGAACTCCACCTTGTTCAACTCGACCGATCGACGAACATCGAACATTAAATGATCTCTATCCCAGCCCCTGACGGTCAGAACACAGACGACGTTTCGAGGACAGTTTTTCACATTGGCACACCGCAAGGAGCGCAAATTGTGGATCAGAGATATTTATTAATAGCAAGCAAACGGTAGATGATCAGTTGGCCGGTATCTCAAATACCATGAACTCAGCACAGTATTGTACAAGTGCTAATACTACAAAGAGTTCACGGGCATGCTGGCGTGCGTGCCCTTCGCCCCCTTTACTGGCAGCTCGTGATCTAATCGACATACTGTATTCTGTTTGAGTCCTAGTCTCCTAGTTCTAAGATTAAAACTGATGACGTCCACCGGACATACACGGCGACGAGTCCAGTCTTGCATGCACATGCCTGCTGCTGCGCGGGCGGCGCGCACACTGGCACGAGTATAGAGAAGACACGTTGTAATTCCATCCAGCACGAGGGATTCGTGCCATCTTGCAGCCTCGCGCTTGAAGTTCTGTACGTACAACACGTACGTACGTATCATACCCTATACAGTACTGTACTGTACCATGTCTCGCGACTTCGCGAACGGCCCCCTTGCTGCGCACTGAGCTTCGCGCGGACTCAGAGGCGCTCGAGCCTCGGCTCGAAGCGCCGATAATTCAATTTATGATCGGATTCTGGCCCGCACCATACACGGACAGATGCGGCTTACCACCGCAACGTCGCAATTCGTCGACTCTGGGGCCTGTTTGTCTGCCTGCCCCTCCTCCTAACTCACCACCGCGAGGCCCACAGCTTGAACCCGTGCGTTCTGATCTGATCTACCGCAAATTGAAATCCGACGATTTGCATGAACACCGGTGAATTGCGTTGAAGGCGTGCCGGAATGTTCTCGAGAGAAAGTGAGAAGAGAAAAAGAGAAATTTCGTGCAAGTGTACGTGTGTTTGTGCTTGTGTGCTTGCATGTGCGCGCGCCGGCGGAGAGAGAAAAGAGTTGTGTGTCTAAGAGCAGGCCCGAATGGAAAATCCGGGTGTAACAAAATAAAATAAATAAAATGCGGAAACGGACCGTGCTGCCTCGCTTCCGTTCGTTTCACGTCCGGGACCTCGCAACCAGCCTGTCAAATGATACGCCTAGAGCCTGGGGAGCGGAACCGAGCGAGTTTTGCATCCCCGGAGATGTAACGTAAGCATTACGATCCTCCAGCTGCTGCAAATGGCTTCTGGGAGAGAATGCTGCCAGCCGCCCTTGGGCGAATTTGAGAATCATGAAACAAGGTTTATCGCTACCGTACCAAAAAAACCCCCCCGAACAAAAGCAAATCAGAGTTTGCTTTTCCTGGAAGATGCGTGATGGAATGTAAGGCTAGAACCTCCGGAGCATGAACGAACACGGAGAATGGGTGGCAGGTGTCATCTTGTACCTTCCCGATCGTAATGACGAAAGTGAGGGGGGAAGGGAAGAATCACTGGGACCAGGTTATGTTCCTGAAAACTATATTCACGGGACGTAGACGGACAGGGGAGAAAGGGAGAGATAGAGACAAAAGTAGACGTGGCCTGGAACCTGGAGGCTCGATCTGAGTTAGATGGTATCTCGCATGTGTACATCTGCAAAAGGGAAGGTGCCGTTTCCGTATCATTCTAAAGAGAACTGAAACAAAATAGCACTGCTTACCATATGATACATCGGCGGCAGAGAGGTCTTGATGTACAAACGTGCATCTGTTTGGACGGCACACTCAGCCAATTTCAATGTCCCGGCGGTACATACACCGACCTTCCCAGGGGTGTTGTTTCATTTCAGAGAAGGTGATTGGACAGGTCTCGATATGGATCCGTTGCAGTCGCCGCCGCCATTACCGCATTTTTGACTCATGTGGAATGAGTGTTTTTTGCCTCCATGCCAAAGGGTCCGCTAGGCTCCATAACCCCAGAGCAGCGTGATATTCCTTCGAGGAGTTCATAGAAATGGGTTCTGAACCTCTTGCGGGCGAAAGGAAAGGTGGTGTGCATGTGAAAGAACTGTTCTCGTATCAGTGCGTCGTCTGTCGAAAACGTGAGTATTGCCGTGTCGAGTAAATCACGATCGGGTAATGACGGAGATGAGTACCACGCCTGCGATCATTCAGGTTTGTTATCCGGTGTCTGTTGGGATCCCAACATGGTTGAATAGGGGTTATATGAGAGGAACTTCGGATGGACCTTATTCTTCAGACTCAGACGTTCGTCGTCAAAACACATGGCAGATAACGGGAAGCAGTAGCTGTAGGCGAGAAAATTCCGAGATCGGGGTCACGAGTGGCTTGTCTGCGCGTCCGACGGTTGTTCTTGCTGACGCCAGTTCCTTCTCAGTCGATGACGCCGCAGCAGTCATTCTATAGGGAAGAATAAATAGCCCGGAAATGCGATGACTCGGGTGGTTCATCACGATTTTGCCTGCAGACGCGCCATAAACCCTTCTGTAGAAGGAGGTTGGGTAAAATCAGGTCTGTTTAGGAGACACCAGCGATGTTATGAGTGATAGCCGAAACTAGGGTGACAACCCCGGGCGTAGACGATCTGCCATAAGGAAACGATATCGGCAACGTCTATTGTTTCACGACCTCAGCGGAAGCCTAGGATGGGACCCATAATTACCGATTCCCACGCCGCAGCGGTCAAAGTCAAGTATGGCAACAATGACCGAGATGCGGTGTTGAAGTAGTGCACCATTGCAGAGGTGTTCGGGGACATAACAGCGCTGACTACTTCTGCGACAACCGGTGGATCTTTCGACCTATCCAATGAGTGATGTATGATTTTAGGTTCTGGGGTATGTGTTACCTGTACAACCCACCTAGATGGCGACAACGCCCGCCGTACTAGGGCAATAATGTCGGAAAACCTTGAAATATTGTCTGTCTAGTTAACTTCAGGCACCATCTGTATCCACTGGCAGTACGCGTATGAGCAGGCTCATGACATTATTCAACAATGGCGGGAAAACAAACTGCGGTCATTGGGCTCTCTTGGTCCAGAAAAGTTGTCATAACTGGGCCACAAGGTGGAAGCTTTGAGATCAACCAACACAAAACTGTATGTCTGAATCAAAATTATGCGGGTTTCACCTCCCTGAGCGGAAATAAGACCGACTTACAAACATCGGCGTCGCTGATTAGATGGAGCCGGGAATCTATATGACCTGAATGCCATCGGTCTGCCTTGAGCTTTTTTTTGTTCTGGGAGAAGGCTCGTACAATACCTTAAGCTTCGAGTATGGGTCGCTTGAGGAACTCCTGGATGTAACGACACGACGAGCTGCAACAGGAAAAATGAAACTGAGGCGAGACAAGACGTTGACAAGACATGGCCCTAACAGAATGACCCCAATCAGACGCGTAAACAACGCGTAAACAACGCGATAGAGCCCACTGCTAATTCGCTGTTTCATGGTCTCACTCTCCGTCATTGGCACTGCCTGCCACCATCGTTTTAGGGCCCCGACAAGCCAACGAATAGGAGCAAAAATAAAATAAGGGGCACTATTACTGCCATGTGCGTTACTAGCACATACCATACGTTTGTCATAACCAAATCGGGAGCTATCCATACAGGTGTAAGGAATCCTCGAGCAGCATTGTTCGAGGCTGCGCCACCACACCATAAAGGATCAATGCCATCGTCGTGGGCGCCGTTCGTGGATGACAGCGGAGACCATGGTTGGCCCCGAACTGGCAAAGTTCGCCGAGTTCATCCGTCGATGGCGCTAGTGTGTAGCGGGGCGTGCACGATCATTTTTTTTATATAACTTAACTTGTTAGCAAGGTGCCATGATGACAATTTCCTTGAACGCGGCGGACAACAGAGAGAAATCCGGTCTTATCTGGCTACTTAAAGCCTTGATTGGCAACCACAGGAAATGTCGCGAACACAGCCATGCGCCGTGGACTGCGTGGCTGAACCGCAACGAGAATAACCACCTGATATGTGGACAACGTCACGAGCCATTCTTAACTCCGTTAGAGAAAATCGCCTTGCTATCGCTTTGGGGGTTGGTGGATATTGTATTGTACTAGCTTGGTGGTTTGCCTTGCTGCGGCGCTTCGCTCAGTGGTGGGGCCGGGCCGTCAACGCCGTCGACATCGACCATCCCTTAATATTCCCATTCCTATTTGTGACATCGTAACGCTGCATGGGCCTGCCACCTGCGCTGGAACTTGAAGGTATCAGGGTACACCATCAGGCCGACAAGCCCGGAGACTGCTCTATGCGTAGGGCGCGAGGTGGGACTCGAATGTGCTCGGTGCCAGGGCCAGGCGAACGGATCGAGTGGTCATTTTTGCCCTTTGGTAACATATGAAGGGAAGTATGGTCGATTACCGGTTGGTAATGGAGTGTGCTGCGGAGGGCCACCATCAAAGTTTATCTGTGCGCCAGAAGTTACATGAATTAAAGTGAAGCATGGTAAGGATTAAGAGTTTATGGAACTAACGGCTTTGGGTCGTAAGTACGGATATCGGTCTTGGAGGGCGTTTCGATAGATCGTCGTTAGGACTCCAGCAGGTCAGAGGACGATCTGCTGATGGGCATTACCTGTGTTCCAGCAGCCGGCGTCCAACTGTGGCTAATGTATCGTAATCACGAGTCAGTTTTGGGGCGAGACGCAACTGGCAAGCCCTCGAACGGTGAGACGGAAGGCCCTGTTACAGAAACAACACTAGATCCGTGCCAAGATGATATACATATTGTATAGATCATCAAGCTCTTTCCAGTTAAGGAGGCACACAAGTCAGCAACCTGCAGGTCGGCTGGTGGAAGGAAGAACGGCGTATGTCCTGGGCATGCGGAACCCACCTTGCCAGGGTCAGAAAGCCGTTAATGATGGGAACCCATGGAAATGGAAGCCAGACGACCCGGACAACGCTATAAGCATCAATTAGGTGAGCATCAAGGATATTATTGCGCCGCGAGGCTGATAGATACGGCAGAGAGCGGGGCGGCGTTGAAGGGAACACGGCATCAGTGCGACTCGGACATCAATTACTTGCACACGAATCCGAGTAAAGGAGATAACATGACCAAGAAGTGGATACGAAGACCCTGCGTTATCCCTCGCTGTCCGCCGACCACGGACAGGAGGCGAGGTGTGACGGAAAGTTGTCGCAGAATGCAGAGTTCCTGTCCAGGCGCGCAATGTAGTACCTGATCATGGACACTGTACCGTCTGTAGGATGTCTACTAGAGTTCGTCGGGTGTATTTGCGAGTGATTCCAGAACGGTGAACTACTAGTGGGGATGTTTCGGGCTTCTCAGAATTCGAAGTGAGAGAAGACGCGGTTTCCTTTTGCTCAACGCGGATATTTCCGGGAAATTGCATGCGACCTCAGGAACGTCAACGAGCCGACGACTTGAATCGCTTGACGAGAGGAACGTGACAATTGTCGGGCTTTCATACGATAAAGTACAAGTATAGTAACAGCGTTTATTAGTGCTGTACCTTCCCGCCGCAAAGCGGAACCTTAATGCTTCTACTGTATTGCTGATGCCTGCCCAACATTGTCGTGTTTGTTTATGTCCCGACACGGGCTCAGGTACCATTCCATCAAAGTGACTTTGTATGCCCGTTAGAAAAACGACTGGAACTAGAAGAACGGGAATTCCAAATAGGCACGCGGACGTTAGGGGGGAATGCAGTGAACAAAAGCGGGTAGTATCCGCTTGGGGTCCCGGAGAGTGGGGTGGGGGCCTGGAGAGCCCTCACTTTTCAGGTGAACAAACAACAAACTGTCAACAGTGGAGTGAGGACAGAGTTTGATGGGGGGGATGGCAGGAAACTAGTACAGATCCGGACGGTGTGTGGATTTCCCTTGTATGTACTGTAGTTGTCTTAGAGACGCCTGCTGGAGCGGAAGGACCAAGCTATTCAACCCCTTTCGAGGACGCCTTGCGTCCCCCATTGCCACCGCACTAGTGTTTGCATTTCCCGAGCAAGGCTAGAGGGTGTCACGTCGAGAATTTAAACTAGAGGTAGGAAAGCTAGGAAAACTATTCCATGGACTGGCCATTGTCGTCAGATCTGCTGGGACAATTTGTCATTGTCGAAGAGATTGTTCTTTTGGGGGCCCTGTGATATGGGAACTATTCCGTGACCATGTGTTCTTTGCATAGGCATAACGCTATGTTCGGTAACACGAGACCGATTCGTGAAGTAATGGATAAGCTTATCAGATGGTACAGTGCAAGCCGCAAGGACTAGCGTTACATTCTGATGGCTACAAGAAGCAATCTCAACGACACATACTGCTAGATACAGCACTCACAATTCTCCGTCGTCCGTCTTTGGCTTCTTCGATTGGGATGCCGTCACGACCATAGGCACGGCTTGTCCCCTCACACCCACGTCGTGCCCTCCATCTGGTTCTACCGGTCTCTTGCGCTTCTCCCCAGTCTGCTCATCCCCGTCATTCTTCGCGCGATTACCACCGTTTCGACTTTTGTCAGCCTGCGAGCCTCGATCTCCCCGCCCACCGCGGCCACCACGGCCACCACGGCCACCACGCCCGCGGCGAGTGGCTCCGCCGCTACGGCCTCCCCGAGTGCTTCCGTCCGTGCCCCCCAATGCGCGCCTTGCCGCAGCGTTAGCCCGCTCTATGGCAAACGCGTGTTCTTCCTCTTCTACATGACGGGAACGTAATGAGTTGGTTTCATAACATTCGTGACAGAAGGGTAATAATGTATTGACGCACCTTCAGGTTGATCCCATGAAACCGGGTTCCCATTTAACACGGGTATTTTTTCCTTGACAAAAGCGATGTCCTCTACGTCTAGTGCCTTGTCAAAGCCCACCAGCCCCATGTCCTCGCCTTTGATGAACTTGACAAACGGCGCGCGGCTAAAGCGCTCTTTCAGCGGACGCTTGATATCGTCGTATGATACCTCGCCGCCGCAGCCCACGAAGCATAGTGCTGAACCTCGCACGCGGGGGACCTCTTCTGGAGCGACGCTTCCGCCGTCTTCCTCCAACACGCGAAGTTTCGTCCCGAGAAATGTGACAAAGATTTCCGGCCCTGCCTTCTCCGCTTCCCTTTTCCCATCTTTTCCTCCGGCGGCGTTTCGCATTTCGCGGAAAGCATCAAAGCCCTTGCGCGTAATGTAGTCGCGCTTGACGACGGCGGCTTTGCCCTTCAGGCCTTTTTCTTTGATCTTCATCTCAACATACGCCTCCTTGGTCATGATCAAGAGCTCCTTGCCATCCCATGATGGCTTTGGCTCTGCGTTTAGAAACGTCTCGACACTCTTGTGATCCAGAAATTCGGTGAATACAGAACCCTAGGTATAGTCGGAAATGTGTATGTGTGATGGGTATACGGGGAAGGACATACCTTGAACGCTTTGGTGCCATCAACGCGCCGCATACGAACTGCCGCTACTTTTCCGTATTTGGCAAAGAATCGCTCGAGCTTTCGCTGAAGTCCCGGAACTTCCTCACCGAAACCCTTCTACAGAGCGAGTAAGTAGCTGGGAATGTCCGTAGTCGTTTGCGTAGAAGACGTACTGCATATATACTCCTTTCGAATGCGCCCTTTGGCTCTCGTACTTCCGTGAGTCGACGCACTTTCGTCCCATCTTCACTCACTTCGAGCTCGGCACTTGTGCGCAGCACGTCGATGAGCCAAGTGAGGCCACGGGGTTCAAATTCGCGCATTCGCTTGAATGAAGCAATCGTGGAAATAGGAACCCAGTGCTCATCAGTAGCTGCGTAAAGCGACCACATGAATCTGTTTATACACTATCAATTCGATTGGACTCTTGGTAACGGACGAGAACTGACTTGTCATATGGAAGGTTCGTATCGGCAAAGTAAAATTCGACTACCGTCATGGACTTGGGATAAATAGTAGCGCAAGGGTGGGATGGAATGACTGCACATACCTTGTGCAAGTACACTGGCCTCCGGGGTCTCCTCACTTTCCTCGCTGGAGGCGTTCTCACCACCAGGGACGGTCACTGGGGCGGTTGTCTCTTCTCTGGTGTTGACAGGAGCCGTCGGCGCTAGACCTCTGTCTCCGCTTACCGAAGGAGAAGGGGATTGTTTGGCATTGGCCATGCCAGTACTCCTGATTGGTCTGGTAACAAAACGGAAAGAGAACGAGACAGCGAACGAACGATATCTGGCGTGGCGTAATAAAACCGTAAAACCAACCGGCCCGGCAATTCCGTTCTCCGTTCTCCTATAGCCTATAGCCACACTGTGACTACGACTCGATATCCCTCAGGCCTCAGGCCTCAGGCTTAGAATGCCCCAACCTCGCTACCTCTCCTCGCATTCCGCGTGCCCATATACATTGACCCCGTGCCTGCCTATCACCGCTTGCTACTGATTTCTGTTCTAATCCATCACTCAGGCTGCTCAGCGTCGTGTGCTAAGTTGCTAACCACCTTTGTCTGAGCGGCGAAGAGCTTCGTGCTGGTCCAGTATTCCCGGGCTCATATCTTCATCCTCACCTCTTTGGTTTTGTACTACATGATACGGTATCTAATCATATTTATATTATGGAAATTATGTCTCTCACGCCCCCTTTTTTATAAGCTTCTCTCTCCTCAAGCTCCTCGTTTTCTGGTACGTGATCATGCTTACTCCTTGATTGAATGTTCTTGGATAGCCCCTTTAAAAATTGCAGTGCACTTTCACGTATTCAAACTCTCCCTATATACTCGAGCTTCTACGTCGATCGGTGTCTTGATCAGACCGCGATATGTGTCCTTACAATGGAGACTCTGTGCTTCGTGTATACGCTTGCCTGTTTCAATTCTTCTTGTTGCTTGCCTCTACAGAATTGCACGCGTGGCTCCTGGCCCATTTCAAGATTTTCTATCTGATCGAATGGCTAAGCAAGCAGCGGGTGTGATGAAGGACAGAGGGTGGGACGACTCGAAAGCCCTCTTGGTGATAGCTTCGGACGTGGGTGAAGTCGGTGCCAGGTAGTCACGAAGAAGGCTTTGCTTTGACTCGCTTACGATCTAAGGCCAATCGCTGAGAAGGATGTATTCTCTCGTCAAGGCGGATGTCGATCAGGTGAAATTTCCTTTGCGCGCACACGATACAGTAACGCTATCTTTGCTCACCCAAGTGACGCGACGAAGAAGGCGAAAGAAGGGACCATATTTGCTTTGGTTCCTGCTCCTCACGGTCCAATCCAGGACTAGACAAGGATGATGCGCTCGAAGGTTTCAGTCCGGTACTCGATAGTGCAGGTCGGAGTCAAACTCGATCAAGTGTCCTCGGCGGCGCACAAGAGTGTGTGAGAACTGCCACAGGGTAAATGACACATCGGAACCGGAGAATCCAACAAGACTGTTGTGAATCTTACCTGCTCTGTCAGGCTTCATCTCACCACATGCCATTCTTTGTTCACCATATTTAATGATCAGGATTTCGTGTGGCGCATTCTATTTGCTGCTGTGATCCTGATCTGGCATCCATAGAGAGCGCACTACGAGATTTCGCCAAACCATCCAGCAGTTCGCGTCAACTGCATCGCAAACCTTTGGCGAGCTGCCGGTTTTCAGTGAGGCGCTGATGAAGACAATTTCCTATTCGCGTCGGCCTTATTCATCACTTGGACACCACTTTTACGGCCCCGGACACACAGCACGCCAAGATAGTACGTAGGTGCGATCATTTATTCATTTAGTTGCTTGCTGACCCTGCTTAATTGCTGTGTCGATCGTTTTAGTGCAATTGGTCGTTGGTCACACGATTACGAAGTAATAACCAGCCATTTTTTGCTGCACCGCATGGTGACTTCCTCCGTGGCCATCATGGGTCACATGCGATACCTCCTTTATATTTCGACCATGAGCTAATCTTGGTGGAATCACGTCCTAATCATAGCCATGTGCTCCCCGAAGTCCTGCGACTCCTAGGTAATTCCGTCCGCGGCTTTGATCACAAGACTTGACTTATGATGCTAACTACATCATTCCTATTCTCGTATATGGCTCACCCAGTCTGTCTGATGCCCGCTTACAATTTTGTCCCTCATGTTACTAGAGCTAACTCAGTTCGCTCTAGGAGCAGGGGATGTCCAATTGGCGCAGTCTCCTGGGCCACACCACGCGGAGGCGATGAACCAGGCACTCTAGTTCTTCTCCCAAAGGTCTCCACGACCACCGCACTTGCGACCTCCATCGTTATCCGTCGTTTGGGAGCATTCCAACTTGAAACCCACACATTATTAATTTATTGTTGCTCACCCCCAATTTTCAGCACGGTACTTTTATCATAGCTTCCATGACCACGCGCCCTCCCACAGGGACATCACTCCTGAGCACGACGTTGTGTTCGTCGTCAAGCCAGGTATCCATTGGCGGGATGCATTTCGCGAAGTCTTTCCGTTCCCTCAAGGGTGGTTGCACATCACGTGCGCTTATCTGATGATGGTATATATGGTCATCGCCGTACATCCCCCATCGATACCATGATCCATTCAGCCACACTTCGTTCACCTGGTCTTTCTTGTACTGTTGAAGCAACAATCCCTTACAGAGACCCAAGTCGAACCAACTTTCCAGGTCAACGCTATGTCCATTAATCCGTCTCCAGAACTGAATTTCTCTTCGAGACGACCACAACAAGTTCGAGAAGCATGTTGGCCAAATTGATCCGGCGTCACATTACCGACAACCTTCTAAATTTCGAATCCATTGATTCCGTCGTTGATGTTTTTCATGGGACAAGCGCAGTCTTCCCGGAAAATTCGAGGCAATGAGGGGTATTGGTCTCAGGCTGGTACGGGTCAAATCATCGGGAACTATCGTTGGATGACATGTTGTCTTTCCGATAGTAACGGCAATCCTCGCATGAATTACTATTACTCTATTGGATTTCTGTGACGTCTGCGGCTGCCATCGGGTAATCAAAGGTGTTGGTACGAGCTAAGTTACCCTCGTCTATTTTTTTTTTGAATATTTTGGATTCTTCTTGGGCAAAAAGTTGACCCTTTGCTGAAATTTCATCCACAATGACGATTACTGAGATCATGGTGGAGATCCCAACTGAACTACTGTACCATTTCCCTTGCGACACGGCAAGCCTAACAAAAGGCGACAAAATCCCACCCTCCCACATACGATATTTTCGAATCCAACGCGATGCAGCTTGACATTTCCTCTAGGAACTTCTTTACGAATTTCATGGTCGAAATTTGTGAAGAAGTTCCTAGAGGGGGATGCTTTAGTGACATTGTTACAAAGAAAGATTAGACAGACGGATGCAACACAAGGCTCAGACGACCGCGACGCTGCGTAAGGTGACCCTCCAAGCTATGTGCGGAACTGGCAGATTGTACTGTCTATCGATGTTTACATCGACGCGTTGAGAGACGACTTGATTAGATTGAACGCACGGCCATCTCTCCCTCCCTTTCCCGTCCCTCAGCTCTCTTCCCTTCCGCTCCCTTCTCACTCCTAGATGATATCATCAGCTTCCACCACCCGGAAACTGTCTGCCTCTTACCTTTCTTTTTTTGTTGTCTTTTACTATCGTTGGCACCTACTTGTATATCTGTGAACGACAATTTATCGAGACCCACGCTCTCGTGCCCGCTCCCCTCAACGCCCACTTTTAGCCATTCACTACTCCTCTTCTCTTATAACTCGTTACTTATCGACCTGAACAAGACCTTTAGTCAATGCTATCCTGAGCTTCGCTTGATCAGTTGAGCTGAAGGGTCTCAGGTGGTGATATCCGCCAAGTTCTAGCCGCATAGGGCAGGTGCTCGAAATTGACGGCAAATGCTAGTACTCATGGAGCAAATCGCGAGTGATGTAAACAAAATCGAGACGTGCTCAGCGGGTAGTCATCTCAGGACGCTGTCGAAGGACTGTGGATTCATGGAATCGCTTTGCCTAAAGTGGAAAACGACAGTCTCGCTTTCTTGGACCAATGGAACGTCTTATCTTCCCTTACCTGATGGTGACTATCCACTACAACGGAGGCAAGGAGAAGCGACCTTTCGCTTGCACTACTCCGTATATTTTCGCCGTCATGGCTGACTTTTACTTTGACAAATCCATTAGACACTCTCAACCATCTGCTGTCTGGTGCTTGTTGTTAACGTTCTTTCTCGTACTCTGCAGAGAATACTGGCCCGAAAGAGCTTATTGAAGACACTCAAAGAATACCGGACAAACATTCAGTGCCTACTACTCAGAGACAAGGGCCCCATACGAACGCCTGACGTACCATCACCCCGTCACCAGGAATCTCGATCTTGTCCCGCGCCTGGCCAAACCACGTTATTCTTGCCTACGAGGATAGTTCTGCAACCTTTGTCCGTAATGCCTTATCGTTGCATGATGAGCTGGCCTTAGCGACACAGAAAGTATCGACACCACCCGTCCCTCCACACCCATTCATGGAGCCAAGACTCGGCGATCGCCTCTACCAATTGAAAGGTGAGCTAGCGTGGGCGATGGCCAGTCATCCACCTGACGGTTTTGCCGAAGACTTGATATGTATCAGCTTTCGCGGTCATCGTAGGCAGGGGTCAGGGTGACGGTTGATGAGATAATCTATCTCCTGGGCCAGACGAGAGCAAAGGAAATGACGATACAGACCATCGGGATCTTCACAGCATGGTTAAGCTTGACAGATAAAATCATGGTAGAACGTCGATGCTCAGGTTAAGTCAATTACTCGATAGAGAAATCAACAATCGAGCAGTTTGGTTTCCGGAGGTTGTTCAAGTTGAGAAACCAGTGGAAACCAACGGAAACCAGCAGAAGAATAGAAACTCGAGGACCTGGAAACTATTTGGGCGTTTTCCTGATGGGGCTTTGGTGACAAAAGCGATGTTGTACTGGTATGAGATGAATACAGTAAGTCCGACTCGGCCGCGGGGGAGGTTATCATGGAACCAGTTAAGTTGTTACCGGTAAATAATAAATGTGGCGTCTTGCCCGAGGTTTTGTGCATCAAAACTCGAGAAAAATCACGGACAATATACAAATATTACGCTGCAGGACAAATTTCTAACTAGTCTTGCCTCGTTTCCACTGCGGGTTCATGGGTCATTCACTCATTTGACAATCGAGTATATCGTCCGATTTGTTTCCATTTAATGCCTGATTTTGGGTGCAAAGCCTGGCTCGTGCTGACGTTCTCCGGCTGACGAAACCCATTAGTCAGGGGCGGGTCTCACGCTTCACAGAGAGGTAACTCAGCACCTATTATCTATCACCAGCGCCCAACGATTTGCTGGCAAGCTGAATGGGCAGTGTTCGTTTGACACCTGCCTACGTCAGAGCTGCTGATTAGTGTTCCGAAATCTGATGTCGTGGCTGGGACATATAGAGAAACTGATGGTGAGTCCGCCTTTTGCCCACCTATTAACCCACGCTTACCCTGCTCTGCTTATACATCTTCCGGGCCATTCCTAAGCAGCCTGGCTTCCTATATATCAATCCATGCTTCGCCCTTGCTCAAAGCATAGTCGTAGACGCAACGAAATGACGGCACGTAACTCAGTTAAACTCGGTGGTGCAGCCTCTAGTATTGTCATCGCCAAGGTCGGAGTAAGTTATCCAGCCCGCTGATGCCCCCTCTCCACACCTACTCACAGCTCTCGCTCGTTCATAGCATGGGCTCATGAGGTTGACCTGGACGCCAACGCCCGTCAGGGATGAAGAGGCTTTCGCAGCAATCAAGGCGGGCATCGATGCTCTTCCTCCTGGCGTGAAGATGCTCCTCAACAGTGGTGAGTAGAGGCATCTGATATCGCCAGGCTCCTGAACTCACGTACGTTACTGCAGCCGAATTCTATGGGCATGGCTTGACGACAGCAAATCTCGAACTACTCGCTCGCTTCTTCGAGAGATACCCAGGCTATGCAGACCGCACGTTTATCTCCGTCAAAGGCGGATCAGTCCCTGGAGTGCTAGTACCCGACGGGAGCAGAAAGAACTTACGGAGGAGCGTTGATGCCATCATCAGAGCCCTACGTGGAACGAAGAAACTCGACCTGTTCGAGCCGGGGAGACTAGACCCGAACTACTCGGTCGAGCAGCAAGCCAGTTACCTCAATGAAATGGTTAAGGAAGGAAAGTTCGATTACATCGGTCTGTCTGTGGTGAGCGCAGAGACGATACGCCGCGCGCACAAGGTGCGGAGTTTTTCTACTAATCTCTCTGTATGCGTATGCGTTACACATCCACGAGTTAGGTTATGCCCGTGGCGGCGGTCGAAATTGGAGTGAACATTAAATCCTACGATCAGCAAACGAAAGACGGTAGGCACTGACATATTTCCCTCTCCACACCTAGGAAGTTCATTGATGTTCCCGGATTAGTGATTGCCACCTGCAAAGAGCTGGGCATTGCCGTCGTCGCATATGGGTATGGGACTCCCTTCCATTGTCGTTTCTTCCTCCTGAATGCCCAACAGTCCGCTTGATCGTGGATTACTCACTGATCATAACAAGAACCGACTACACCTTGAAGGTGATTCCAGGCGTTCGTTCAGTCTTTTCCGGGATGATGTAAGTGATCTTACGTTTGTCGCCCTTCCCTCGCTCACCGGGTCACCGGCGCCTTAGAGTGCAGGACGTGAACTACGCCTCGTGGACGGCCTATCAGCCATAGCGAATCGCAAGGGCATCACGCTCGCCCAACTGTGCATCGCGTGGGTTGGCGCGCTTGGCAAGCATGTCATCCCACTTCCCGGGTCCTCGTGAGTTCACCACCATCGCGTTTCCTTGGTTTCCAAAGGCATGACCTGTGCGCCACAGAGATGCAAAACGTACTTTGGAAAACCTACTAGGCGGGGATGTGGAGCTGTCGACTGAAGATTGGGCAGAAATCGCGCAGCTTTTGGGGAGGAGCTCAAGGAAGGGTGCGCGATAGGCACACGAACTCTTTGATTGCGTCCCTGCGATTGAACTACAGGAAGAATGGATATTGTAAGATATTTGGAAAGTTATCGTCCCCGTCGAGGTTCCTTATGTCTTTGAGGCTGCATTTTCGCTGGCTGGCGGAGGTGAGTAAGATTGCCTTGCTCGTTCATGGCCGCATCGCGCAGCGTTCAGTTCAAATACACCGATGTCTACAATCGAAGAGTAGTGGGTGGTGCGACTTGCGACGAAAAGAATTGTGATACTGAACAAGTACACTTCATTAATATTCTTGGGTCAGCTTCGTGCCATGAGTCCGGCGTTTCCCTAAATTTCTCGACAACTCATACTACCCGTTCCTCCTGGCCGATGGTAGAAGAGAGAGGATCCCAATTAATGATTCCTAATTGTCAAATTGGAGAAATGGGGCTGCGAAGGGGCCCAGGCTTCAAGGATAACAACGCAAATGTTTTGTCGGTGTTGTCGGGTTAGGGAATACGGCGGCCACAAACACGATGGGAAGGGGTATTGACTGGGCATTGTTAGCAACCTGTTCGATTCAGACCACAGTCATATGTGTTACTGCGGCAATTGCCTAGAGGCGAACCAACTCTCCTTGTCAATTCCATGTCTATTGGCCATTCTCCAGGCTGCAGGCTGAAATCACGCTTTGAAGCCCGTCAATAGGCTCGGAACCAGCCGTATGCTTCACACTCAGACTAACTCAGATTAAGTATTTGAAACCCCCATAGCGTTTCCTACAGAATTGTCGAATCGAAACTCTGTATGGTTCTCCGGGAAACACATTCTTTTACATATCTCAGGTTTTGTACCATACATTCATCTGCGAAGCTGAACGAAGAAAAACGGTGAAGTAGTTCTTGTTCCTGAAGTTGCATTTGTCACGTCCTTTTCACGCTCACCCTCCGCCGAGATTCCAGGCGCGGAGCCGTTCCCCCGAAGCCACTGCTCCCCAATTTTGGTCGTGCGACCACAATGGCTTACCATGTCGACGTGATGGTAAGAGTGAAGCCCAAGCCACGATCACATAGATGGCGTTTTCCTACGTTGAAGACGATGGCTTATTTCAACGGCACATAACGTGTGGGCTTCATCACGATGGGGGACACAGGGTTTTGAGGGGGCATCTGGAAGGGCTATATCCGTGCGCATCTCAGAACGATTCCTTGCACGAGATTGCAGAAGAACAGCCAGAGTATAAGGAGATATCGAATCGACCGACTCGGAAAGTGGTATGCGACTGAGAGCTTCGTCTTTGTCCAAGAGAGATTCGTATGAAACCGATGTCATCGCGGTCACGGGTTTGTCGAAGGACGACCAGCAGGGCGATAAAAATGGACAGAAAGGGCGAGATCAACCAATACGTACTCCGTGGCCTTGTCCGCATCGAATATATCCCTCGGCTCGATGTCCTGAACCTCGACAGGGGACACGCACTGGCTTGTGGCGTGAAGAGGGTTAGGGACCCTGTTGTAGTCCGATAGCAAACACGCCTGCCAGTGAGTGAGGATATCGCGTTTCCGCGTGCTGGTACGACTTGTCGAAACCCCGTCCTGCTCAGATTGTTGATCCACCTTAGCTAAACCAGTGGGACCGGCAGATGCGGATCATTTTGTGTCCTCTCTCCTCTCTTCCTGCCACACTATTCCCAACATTGTCACCCGTCTTGCCCTCCGAGGTGGCTGGGAATTGTCCGAAGTCCCCATATCTCGCACAAACTATAGTACACGGCATTCAATAATCTCCCTCTAGGCGCCACGACCACGCGTAGCGCTCAACCGCAACTGACGCTCATCCGCTTCAACCAATCACGTTGCGCCAGACTCCAGTGTGCGAATGTAGAAACACCTCAACGGCGTGGCAGGCCTTCTCCCCCAGCACCGCAGTCGAACCTTCCACCACCACACCTCTACTCACTACGCTTCACACCTCGCATATCTCTACATCGTCCCTTCACCCCCAAAGCGACACCCTCCTAGAGGCACTTGGCCTGTAATCCGCCAACCCGAAAGCTACCCATATATACGCGTCCATTGACAGTGCTAGAAGACCCTCCGTACGTTTTGTTGGCGATAATGAGGTTGCCCCGTGTCAGACTGAGCTCTAGAAAACTACATCAGATGACGAACGACGAGAGCGAGCTACAGAATAAAATTCGGAGCTGGCTTTCTCCCCCCGACCCATGGAAAAATCACAACCTGGCCTGTGCATCGCGCCACAGCGGGTCCGGAACATGGTTCGTTCAAGGCGATACACTCTCGGAATGGATGTCATTCGGGCCAAGTGCCCTTCTCTGGGTTCACGGGAAGCGTTAGTTGACATCCAGCGCTTACCCTTTCCCAGAAGCTGATGGCTCTCCCAATTCGTAGCGGGCGCTGGCAAGAGTGTGCTTTGGTACGTTGATCCTTAGGTAGTCTCGTCTCGAGAACTCACGGTATTGGCTAGTTCCGCAATCATCGAGGAGATCGAGACTATGCGCAAATCGAGTCCGACATCACTGGCAATCTACTACTGCGATTTTCGGGAGGATCAGAAGACCCACCTCCGTGGACTGCTCTCGTCCATACTATATCAGCTTTGCAAGCAATCCAATTCCTACCACAACATCCTTTCTTTTTTTTATGCGACACACGACTATGGCGCGCAAAGTCCCACCGACGATGAACTCGTCCGGTGTTTCAAGGACTTGCTGGAACTCCCAAGACAAGCTCCAGTCTATCTAATTATTGATGCCCTGGACGAATGTCCGGACGCATCCACCCTGCCGTCTCCCCGGGAGGAAGTTCTAATGCTTTTGGAACAACTCGTCATCTCACGATTCAGAAATCTACGCATTTGTGTTACCAGCCGACCAGAGACAGACATCAAGGTCGTTCTTGGGCCCTTAGCCTGCCGTTCCGTTTCCATACACGACGAGACCGGACAAATGGAGGATATAGAGAACTATATCAGGTCCGTGGTCAACGCGGATCCCAAGTACCGAAAGTGGAAACAGGAGGACCGGCGCATGGTGATTGACGTCCTCACCGAACGCGCTGAGGGGATGTAAGCAAACAAATACTGAACCTGTTGACCACTCTGGCTCAGACCCATTATGTAGGTTTCGTTGGGTGTATTGTCAGGTCGTCTATCTTCGTGGCTGCCACCCGGGGCGCATCCGTCATGCGCTGGCCGAATTGCCAGAGACTCTCGATGAGACATATGAACGCGCGTTGCGGGAGATCAACAAGGCGAACTCAGAACTGGCACACAGACTCTTTCAATGTGTCGCCGTTGCTTCCAGGCCGCTTCGTGTCGAGGAACTGGCGGAGTTTCTTGCATTTGATTTCTCGGCGGGTCCGATTCCCAGATTTCGCGACGACTGGCGCCTGGATGATCCGATAGAGGCGGTGCTTTCCACGTGTTCTACATTGCTTTCCCTTGTCAACGTCGATGGTTCCCCGGTGATACAATTTTCCCACTTCTCGGTCAAGGAGTACCTGTCATCTTCCCGCTTTGCCGAAAAGCGCGACACCATTTCTCTCCGTTACCACGTTTCTATGACGTCCGCGCACACTATCGTCGTACAGGCCTGTCTAGGTATTTTACTACACCTGGACGAAAACATCACCAGAGACAGCCTAATAGAATTTCCTCTCGCCGAATATGCCGCCGAGCATTGGGTTGGGCACGCCCGTTTTGAGGGTGTGTCACAATATTGTACGATGGACTTAACGTCCACGCGAGAGTTCAAAAAGCGGAAGGTGCAGGAGCGGTTAGAACCACGCGCGCTCGATCCGAGAGCGGGCGTTGGAGCGAAGCTGAAGCGGGGTGGGGTCGTTAATCCCTAACCGCTGCGGGTAATGCGCCCAAGTAGCGTCGCACGCAAGAGTCTTCGAAGGTCAGCGTATTACGGGCGAGAACAGG
>Ga0307510_10000486_pt1 | contig 39112 bp, 57 predicted proteins | sample 12_EM_MG_FD_207224 | JGI IMG/M metagenome (GOLD analysis project Ga0307510, IMG submission 207224) | Populus trichocarpa ectomycorrhiza microbial communities from riparian zone in the Pacific Northwest, United States - 12_EM | ecosystem: Host-associated > Plants > Roots > Unclassified | place...
GGTCACGAATCTACCCCCGGAGTCGTCTCGGATGGAATAATGGATCTCCCGTGAATGCTGTGGGCGTTTAGATTGCGGTTGATGCCCATGAATGAATAATAGCCGTGCGTGCCGGGAGCGCGCTGCTCCGGGATCGACTCACCCGACCCGAAGGCTGACTACAATGCTGCAGTTGGGAACAAAGAGACATGGGGAAATCTTGCGAATAGAACAAGATCTGTACTAGTTCCATGCCATGCATTAAATCTTCATGCACTGTATCCATTGAAGGCATCTCCCCTCGAGATGAGAGCGCTGGCAGGATCCCTGAATGGTACCATACATAACTTCGAGGCGCGGGGTTTGAACTCAAAGTGTGAAACTATACAGTACACAAAGCCAGCGGAAGATGCCGTAGTTTGAGTACACCACCCGACAGACATTGATCATATCCCTGTTGTATCTCCTGGCTGCTTTTCGCGACAAAAATGGTTAACATTCCTAAGTGCGTTCATCCAGGAGGTACCGCTTTCTTACTGGATAGTTGAAACTGACCGAATTGGCATCGTAGAACACGCCGGACGTGTGAGTTTGTTTGAAATTCACGACAGGGAACAGCTTAACCATGGTGCCTCCGACAGTCTGCGCTCACAAAGACTGCAGAAAGCACACGTATGTCGTGAAAGCTGCTTTTTATGGTCTGCCCAAACTGGTTATGTGCTTTTATTGGCAGCCCCCACAAAGTAACACAGTACAAGAAGGGTAAAGACTCTCTTGCCGCACAAGGGAAGCGTCGATACGATCGCAAGCAGTCGGGCTATGGAGGGCAGACCAAACCCGTCTTTCATAAGAAGGTGTGTCATGTCGTATCTAAATGTTGTTGGTGAACGCGTTACGCATCTTCGAATGAGTAGGCCAAGACAACCAAGAAGGTTGTCCTTCGTTTGGAATGCACTGTGTGTAAATACAAGATGCAATTAGCCCTCAAACGCTGCAAACAGTGCGTCTACGATTTCATTCCCTCTTCTGGTGCGGTATCTGAGTGTATACTATAGCTTTGAGCTCGGGGGAGAAAAGAAAACGAAGGGAGCAGCTCTCACTTTCGTAAGTGCCATAATCGCTCCTTGCGATAAACGTGCTGAACGCAATTGGAATTAATACAGTAACTGGTTGCCCTACCTCGTTGTCTTTGGCATTGTCATCTCTGCTTTGACTGTATACGATCCGTAATGAGACGCAATACACCTTATGCACAGGCGAGAGCCAGCACCATGTGCCATACCGTATTACTCTGGGATAACTTTACCTTTGGATGAGGCCCCCATCATCGTCACTTCACATGGATTAGTTTGGATTGGTCAAGTGACACAGATAGCTAGTGAACGGCAGGATCAATTTGTCTTGCTTGCCACGACCGAAATCCAAGATCGCAACCGTACAATCTCGCATCCGGCTATTCGGCTTCGGTTACGGATACCGGAATGCATGCTGAGATATGAGAGTACATCGACAGGGATTAGTACGATTCCGGGGCGGAAGTCCAGTCTGGAACATAGCAAGGTTTGACGTGGAGAAGGCGTTCTCATGTGGGATGGAGGCAGTGCATATCGCCGAAAAGTACGCACTTACATACTGTATGCCAGACGGTACCGGAAATCGTGCACCGGTAATCGTGCAAAGGGCCGAGGTGAGCTCAATCGAACGATGGTAATTGTTCGGAGTGTGATAAGTGTAAAGAGTATTACTGATGGTACAATCAATGATATCGCATCGTGTACGCGCTCTGAAAGGTTTGGACAGAAGGTGACCAAACTGGATACCGTGACGTGGATGGGGAGCGTAAAAATATCACTCAGGAACAGAGAGGATACCCCAGAGGGAGAAAGGGTCGAGCTAGTGAAAGTTGAATGGCAGATCGGTACGAGCGAGGCCAGATGGAGAAGCGAGGTGGACGGATCAGGTTAGGGAAGTGGATGAATGCGGTGGGCCGATGAGCGAGATGTAACCAAGTGGCGTAATCGGCGACACTCACGGGAAGGCAGGCATCGGACTCTCCGGGGTCTTTGTCAACTTTCAATTCACAATACAATAAATATGTCCCCTTCCCTGTCGTTCCACTCTCTCTTGCCTCGGGTTTCTCGTCCTCTTTTCCCCTTCTCTCTCCATTCTTATTTCGTTCCATCGTACGACCCGCCATACCTTTTTTCTCTCCTACTTTTTATTCATAGAGAATTATTATCTCTTAGCAACGGTCAGTCCCTTACCCCTACCACGCCCCCCCCCGCGTATTGTGACCGTATCAAATCTCGCTTTCTCACACATTCCTAGCTCTCAATAGCTGCTAATCCCTGAGTCTCCCTTTGGCGTGTACACTCACCGTTTGCCCGCAATGAGGGCCTTAATCCGCCCAATTTCGATCCATGCCGCGTCTTCGCCCATAGAAACTATCGTGTTCTTTTTCGTTCTCGCCACGCTCTCGTACTTCCATGTGCTCTCCGCCGTCAAGCATTCCTCCTTTTTCGCTCCGTCTACCCCCTCACCCTTGCGCCCGTCACATGCGCTTTTGCGTGGCAACGAGTGGGTCGCCGTTCCGGAGACGGAGTACAATGCCCTCGTCCGTCAGCCCAATCGCGTCTCTGTCGTCGACCTTCAGCAACTATCCATGTCCTTCGATGATAGGACAGCAAAGAAGGTGCGTGAAAACCTTTCTCCTAACTTCTACACGCGTTGACCCTTTCATACAGATTGCTGAGAGTCCAAGACTGTCGTCGCAGGTTGCTAGCTCTTTGGAAAATATAACCCACTTCCTCACCCACCGTTTCCCTACATCTTCTGGCAAATCCTTTACAAATATTTGCCACTCGGTCCGGTATGAACAAGATGAAGAAATGTGTTTCACGTCTACCTTTTCAGAGATCCCGAAATCCGAAACACTGACACTCGCATTTGCTGCGGGCGGTCGTGAGGATTTCATCAGTGCTCTCACAAGTAAAGGCACTTTCCTTTCGGAGGCTTTTGGGTCCGTCAAATACATTGTCGAGAACCCTGAACAAGAAGCAATTGCAGAGATGAAGAGTGGCAAATGGGTTGTGTACGCCGCACGCACTCTAATGGTTCGATTCTGGGACCTCGCCAAGGTCAGTATAATTCGCCCTGGTTTCCCGTAGATATGGCCTTACCATATTCATTACCTTAGAAAGCAGATAATCTGGACATTTTACTCGTCCTTGCCGGATACGTATTGATGCACACGACATTCATCCGCCTGTTTCTTGCGTCTCGCAGCTTGGGCTCCAACTTCTGGTTAACCACAGCCATCCTCTCATCGTCAACTCTTTCCTTCATGGTCGCCTTACCCATTGCCAGTTACCTTCGCATCCCCCTCGACCCTGTGAGCCTAATCGAAGCTCTTCCTTTCTTGGTCTGTACGGTCGGATTCGAGAAGCCCCTTCGCCTCGCTCGCGCGGTATTCGGTCATCCCCATCTCATACAGCCCGCCATCCAGGAAGGCCGTCTACGTGGTCAGATGAAACCAGCCCCAGACCTCATCGTCGAGGCTCTGAATAAAGTCGGCAATATCATTGTTCGGGACTACGCTCTGGAGATTGCCGTACTTCTCATCGGTGCATATAGCAAAGTCGGCGGGCTGAAGGAATTCTGTGCTCTCGCAGCCTTGCTCTTAACAGTAGATTGTGCGGCAACTGCGACCTTCTACGTCGCTATTCTAAGCGTTATGATCGAGGTACGTTCCAAGTCCTTCGACATCACGTGCAACAGGGTTTTGGTTGGCTGTTGCCTTGTCCTGTCTTGTGATTGTGATTAGTACTCACAATACGGTCTTATTGTTAACAGGTTCGCCGCATCAAGATGTTCCGTGCCTTGTCATCGCGGAGGTCATCCATGTCGAATGCCAAGCCCCCCGTGATTGTGAATGGCCAACTTCAGATGCCGAAACTTAGCCTGCGGCAGCGAACCTCGGCTGCATTGTTGGGCGTGAAAGGCTCATTGCTTAGGTCTCAGTCCAAGGAGAAAGTCGGGAAGGAGGAGAATCCCGTTGCTCGCTTAAAGTTATTACTGGTACGGTTCACTGCGCCTTCCCTTCATCAGCGTGCCGAATTAACGCTGCCATTCAGATTGTCTCATTCCTCTCGCTCCATCTATTGAATCTGTGCGCCACATTCACCCCTGGAGCGGCTGTAACTCGCCTTCAACAAGTACAACATCCCGGTTATACTATGGATGTCCTACCTGATTTCCGCACCGTCGATATCACAACCCCCTCGATCCAGCGATCCCTCTCTAGTCTCGCAGCCCTTCACAACGGACCTGAGTTGTCTGTGCGTATATCAGCGCCGGTTCATGTGCGCATGGTGCCTATCATCTCGCCACACCTTCATAAAGATTCGAGGACGAAGGGACGCGATACTGATGATATGATTGATAATTTCATGTCTTCGTGGACTCGGCTCGTCGGTGATCCTATCTTATCCAAATGGATCGTGCTACTCCTTGGTGTCAGTGTCGCGCTCAATGGTTACCTTCTCAAGGGTATTTCCACCGGAACCGGCTCCACTCGCAGCGTCCAACAGCCCCAGAGCGTCCGGTTCAATGCCAATGCCGTCGACCGAACCCAAGAGAAGCAAACGATGGCCTCATACTCTCATCCCGCTCCTATTCCAGCCCTCCCAGAGTCTCGCACAGAAAGTGTGGCAGTCTATTCTGCTGCGCCTGCAGTCGTCCGACCTATCCCTGTGCCAGCCGTTCCCCGTCCGCCTTCCGTAAATGGAATCTCGTCGCTCTTGAATTCTGTTGATGAGAAGCTCAAAGCGCAGAAGTCTACATTCACAACAGGTGACGAGTCAGATTCACAAGACGAGGAGCCTAGTACAAAGGAGACATCAACACCCACACGTTCGTTGGAAGAGTGTATCAACATATTCGAGAATGGTCCTCGCCCGGTCTCGGTGTCACTATCGTTACTCAATGACGAGGAGGTCATCCTCTTGGCTCAGAATGGGAAAATTCAAGCATATGCCTTGGAGAAAGTTCTAGGCGACTTGGAACGGGCAGTTTTGATTCGAAGGGCGTTAATCTGTACGTACACCCACTGGTTAGTATCGGCATCGTAACTAAACAGAGGTTGCAGCACGGTCGTCTAGAACGAAGACCCTGGAGAATTCGGACGTACCCATGTCACACTATGATTATTCCCGGGTTATGGGAGCATGCTGTGAAAATGTCGTCGGTTACATCCCTCTTCCCCTCGGTATAGCAGGTCCTCTAAAGATTGATGGCGAAATGTTCCCAATCCCCATGGCTACAGCAGAAGGCACGCTCGTGGCTTCGACGTCCCGTGGTTGCAAAGCCCTTAATGCTGGAGGCGGCGTCGCTACTGTTGTCACCTATGATGGCATGACCCGTGGACCTGCTATCGATTTCCCATCCATTGCTCTGGCGGCAGCTGCCAAAGCGTGGATTGACTCGGAAGAAGGCACTGCGATACTCAAGGAAGCGTTCGAGAGCACGTCGCGTTTTGCGAAGCTACAGAAGCTTAAGACTGCCATGGCCGGTCGGACGCTATTCGTGCGATTCGCAACGACCACTGGTGATGCAATGGGCATGAACATGATCTCGAAAGGTACTGAGAAAGCGCTAGAAGTCATGAGCAAGTACTTCCCGGAGATGATCGTCCTAGCTCTCTCCGGTAATTATTGTACGGACAAGAAGCCTGCCGCCATAAACTGGATCGAGGGTCGTGGCAAGAGTGTTGTCGCGGAGGCGGTTATACCTGGTCATATCGTCAAGGCAGTATTGAAGACCACGCCAGAGGCGCTTTGCAACCTCAACACGAAGAAAAACCTGGTTGGTAGTGCGATGGCAGGCTCCATAGGTGGCTTCAACGCTCATGCCGCAAACATCTTGACTGCGATATATCTTGCCACCGGACAAGACCCGGCACAGAATGTGGAATCGTCTAACTGCATGACTTTGATGGAGTTGTGAGCCGCCTTTCTGTCATATCCGCCAGGGAATGTGCGCTGACTTGAATACTAGAACGAATGAGGGTCAAGACGTTCTTGTCACCATCACAATGCCTTGCATAGAAGTTGGCACTGTTGGCGGTGGTACCGTCCTTGCCCCTCAGCAATCCGTATTGGAAATGTTAGGTATCAAGGGCGCACACCCGACAGAGCCAGGTCAGAATGCACAACAGCTCGCTCGCATTATTGCTGCCGGCGTCATGGCGGGCGAGCTCTCCCTCCTTAGCGCCCTCGCCGCTGGCCACCTCGTCCGCGCGCATCTTGTCCACAACCGCTCCCAAGTTCCTACGCCGGCCCCATCGCGGCCGATGACACCAGGGCCCGAAACACCACCAAATGTGCTCTGGGTACCAGGGACCCCCAATCCCAAGTCCGTAACGAAAGCGACGGTGGGGCCATTGACCGCGTCATCGTCCACAATGTCGCTGGCTGGTTACAGTATAGATCCGAAACCTTGAGACGAGGCACAGGAGTCCACTATTGTTTATTCGTCTCTCCGGTCGACTATTGCATCATTTCTCTACATTACTCATCCCATATCTAGTCCCATGCAATTAATTCGCTTGAGGTTATAGTTTATTCCTCACACATCTCGTGCATTGCTTTCTTTTATAACAGACAGCGAACGTTGACCTCAGCACGTACATTTGACTGAGAAGTGCCGCTATTGTCATCATGTACTAAAAGTTTAGAGGGTCTAGTGACCTTATACCTATTGAAATCCCGCTGCCCGCCTAGCTCAATCGGATAGAGCGTCAGACTCTTACGGCGTGCACAGTCACTTCACTGCAATCTGAAGGCTGCGAGTTCGACCCTCGCGGTGGGCTACTACTCCTTGACTTTTTGCTATTTCTGCCCAATTAATTTTCTCTAATCTAATCTATTTTGGGGAGCGGCAAGAGACAGAATAGATCGCCAGCGGCTTCAATTCCATGCAACACAGCAACACAGAAGCCCTCAACACTGAATCTTTTCCCGAAGGTCAACTTGACCCCCGGTTGTATATCATTTATCGAGCAGAGTAGCATCCGTACCGAAATCCTCGATCACTTTTTTCACTGCCCTCGATACTGAAGCGAACCCAAATCCAAGGCTGATACCACCACCCATCGACCTCGCTTCGAACAGCCCATTCGCTTTCTTGTGCTCTGCCACGAGCTTGCACAGTGCAGTGAGCGTCGTCCATTGCGGTTCATAACCTAGACCACCTTTCTCCGGAGACATCCGAGCACGCGAATCGTCCCAAACGAGGTGTACCATGGTAAGGAAGAATATTGAGGGCTGGAGATTGACGAGATCCCCGTTGGGTGCTGGGATAAAGTGTCCGAAGCGACGGAGGAAAGAACTCGACGACGACGCGGACAAAGCCCGTAAGAGGTGTAACCACTCGAGCACATGGGCGAGCGTGAGCATGGCCGTGACGGACAGCCGAGGGAATACGGTTCGCCCGTCGGTGAGGGTGGTGAGCACGGTGTAGACGTCTCCATAAGTGACTGGTGGGCCGTCATCTACGATGCCGAACGTCTGCCCGCCGATATCGGGATTGGGGGAGCCACGCGCCTTCTCGATCAGACGCTGTTCGAAGCAAAAATGAGCGAGCGCCGCGTTCTCGACATAAATGAAATTCTGGAGGATGTCGTGGGCCCACGAGGGATTGACCTGCCGCGCGAGGTACGCGCCGCAGAGGATGTCCCCGCCCGTGCCGTAGATCCCATTGCCGGGTCGGAGACACCCCGTACGAAGGAGTCGTTGTCCGGGTCGTCGGTCGCCCCGGGCCTCCCTCCCTCCCGCGGATGCCGGTGGTGCTGCCAGCGGGGTCTTGTCCGCCTGCCGGACGAGCCTCTCGGCCTTCATCTTGGACGCGGCGTAGTTTGAGAACATTTCTTCGTGGCGTCGCGGCAGGCGAGCGTCGTCGTCGTCGTCGTCGATCGTCTGCACCCAAAACACCGGCCGCTTCTCCCACGGCCAAAGCCACAGTCGCGTGCGACGAACGGAGACGGAGCCGCTCGAGGTGTAGACGAGGACGCTCACGCCGGCGGCGCGCGCGGCATCCAAGACGTTCTGCGTCCCCTCGACGTTCACCTTGTCGGACAGGTGCAGCAGTCTGGGGTCGCGCTCGTAGAAGCGGATATTCGCCGCGGTGTGAAAGACGGTGATGTCGGTGGCGGCGGACTGCGCGGACGCGGTAGAGTGATCCCCATCGTCATCGTCCTCGCGGAGGTCATCGATTGGACCTGGATCTCGATCATGATCGGGATCGGAATTCGGCGCTGCACTTGGCCAGGGTGCACTGAAGGCTTGCTGGACCTGCTCTCGGTTGGATATATCGACGAGATGAAAGTCGACGTCCTTGGCCAAGCCGGTGGTCAAGTCGGGGCGCGTGGGGGCGCGTATATCCAGCACTCGAATCTGTTTCGGGTGTTCTCCGCGGTCCAGTAGATGGCGGACGATCCAGCCACCAAGAAAGCCTGCCTGTGATGAGTTTTGGAGAGAAAAGGGGAAGCGGAGACGTCAGTGGCACTGGCTCTCCCGAGCCACGAAAAGATTTGGTGGCTCAACCTACCCCACCAACGACGATATATCTTCTTCCCGTTCTTGGTGGGAGGAACGATTTTGCGTCCAACGTCGTTTTCTCCGAGATTGCGGCTGCTTCCAAGGCATCTCTTGCGCTGAGCCTCTTGGGGGAAAAGGCCGAGGCTACCTCATGAGGCAGCTGCATGAGTTTTGCATCGTTCAAACGAACGTACAAGTACAAGATAAGGACAAAAAAGAGAAAGAGGGGGATAGCAGTGGGGCTCATCCGTGTACGTAGTCCAACTGTAGAGGACACCTGGCATGTGTTGGCTTTGCCTGGTTATCTTTGCTCGCTTGGGACTCAGCGTCGCATGACGACCTGGAATTCTAGCCTTTCCATACCATAATTGAAGTGTCGGCCGAGGCGCTCATGCCGCATGCCGGTCGACAAGCAAATCCACATATATTGCCACGCCCAACGGCCGCAAAGCACATGTACAGATGGGATCTACAGATTGAGCATGTAAACAATAGCCACGCCCCTAGGCAGGAGGCGGCGGCGGCGGGGCTGGTTCGCTGGGAGGCGGGGCAGGAGGAGCAGCCCCCGCCACACCACCAGCCGCAGCGGCGGCATCAGAGCCAGGCGCTGTGTATCCCTGAGATGCATAATACTGCTTGTATTGCGCCGTCTGGCTCGCCTGCCATTCTTTGAATTCTGGGGAGTTCACGTCATATCCATATGCAGCCCTATGAAACATGGTTGTAGGGGTGACCCGGGTCTCGCAAGGGAAAAAAATCCGTACCAATATGCTGTGTAGGCGTCCATGTCAGTTGGAGCCGGTGCTGCGGATGCAGTACTTGCGCCCGTCGTAGATCCATCCGAAGGGGGCGGCGGTGGTTGTTCACCGGGTGGTGGCGGCGGTGGCGCGGCCGATGGAGGTGGAGGCACATAACCCTGGGTGAGTAAATACCGTTAGAAGACAATAAGAAAGAATCAAAGGGAGGAACATCGAATAGAGTGTGTACGTACAGCCATCATACCATAAGAGGCATACTGCATCTGTGCTTGGTGAAGCTCCATCTGTTGCTGATGCAACATGGACTTGACCTTTGCGTATTCCCCTCGGACGACCTCAAGTAGGTCATCGGTCAACGCCTTTGCGCGTGCGACCTGACCCTCTTCGGGCCCACTTGAGAAGCCGTCATAACAATTTCAAACAAGACGTTGAGATAAAACCCACGTTATGTGAATGTGCATGGGCTCTTCTGACTCCTTCCCCGTCTCCTGGTCCACAAACCCAGATCCTTGACCTTTGATCTGCACGCGAGTCCCCGTTTCTTGCTGGATATACTTGACGAACATGCCCTGCGAATGGCTCGTGAGAGGAATCCCTGGTTAAAGTACCGGGGACTTACAGTAGGGCCGACAACCTTCGCTCGCACGTTGAAATTACGAATGGACTCCAATCCGATGAATATTTTCTCCTCCGGCCACTTACGCTGAGAGGACGTGAGCGCGCACAGTTCTCCCCTATCGCGCAGAAAGAAAACGCACCTTTTCGCGCCTTCCCTTATCTTCCACAAGAGAACCCATGTCGATTGCGATGAGTTCATTGACTTTGTCAATGGCACTCTGCAATATTTCTTTCGTGTTTGCAGATATGTGGAGGTACAACGGAGGGTCCTTCTCCGTAGCCTTCGTACGATCCGGGTACCATATTCCTTTTGTGCTGACAGAGGCCCCAGTTTCTTCGTGTATCTAGAAGGAAAATAGATACGAACGTTCGTGAGATATGTCCGTTGTAAAAGGGAGGGGTGTGACACACCTGCTGTTGCGTAGAACCCCTGGTTAACATATACCGATTTCTCACATCGTTGATGTCAATGTCTTGTGTGAACTCCCCATCGTGTATGTCCTTGGGTCCGAGCAACCCGTTGCCGCCTCCAGCCCCACCGCCGCTATATTGAGCAGCGATTTTGGCTGCAATGGCTGCTGCTGCGGCAGCAGCGGTCGAGGCGTTCTTGGCTTCGTCCGATTTTGCAACCTTTGCGGGGGATTCAGGGTCTTCTCTGAACTCCTCCGGTGCAGCCTGGTCCCATTTTCGTTTTGAGGACATTGCGACGAACGAGGTAGTACGGATAGGTTGGTTGGTCTCCGAATAGAAACAAAATGTATTATGTAATCCAATGCCGCATGACTACTTGTACGCATTAAAGGGAGACACTCATACAACCTCTACAAAGTTGGCAGGAAATGAGCCTTCCCGCCCCTCAAGTTGGCCCTTCCACCTAGGTAGAACAAAGTCAGCACGACTGGAAATGCGTAATACCAGTGACTCACCACGTGTCAGTCGAATCACTCTTCTCCATGATAGTAATGACCTGGCCCTTTGCGAAGGACAGATCTCCGGCCTCAACTGCACGAAAATCGTATAATGCAATTGCACGACCGACACCCTCCCCTTGTGCAAGGGGCCTACTAAGCACACGACTGCGCTCAGCTTCACGGTACTGTGCAACCGCAACATCCACGGCTCGCGTTCCCGGGCCAAACGGGTTATCATCCTCGTCAATAGTCGGTCCAAACGGCGTTGTAATGTCATAACCATCACTTTCACGTTCTGCTGGCGAGTAGAATGGATTTAGGGCGCTCGCGGTGCTGCTCGACGATCGGGAATGTGCAGGTTGCAGTCGCGTAGTGGAACTAGTTCCAATCGAAGAGTCGAGCGACTGGCCGGGTATATGTCGCGCACGCGAACTTGCAGCGGGGGTAAAGTCACTTTCAAAGCGGGTTTCGAAAGGAGGAGGAGGATCATCGATTCGGGGAGGGTGATGATAGTCCCAGGTTGAACCGGAAATGGCCCCCTCTTCGGGAGGTCCTAAGTGACTGCCCGAATTTACGCCCCACGAATCTGGAGGAAAAGTGGGGGCGGCGGATGGTTTACGCTGCTGCTTACGCAACGCTGACGGGACTTGGGCGTTGGAACTTGCTATGCCACCAAACGCATACGACGGGCCAAGTGAGGACCGGCCGTCTGTCACCCACGCACGTCCGCCAGGTGGGCTGGTACAGGACTCAAGCGTGTGGATAAGAGACTGGGCCCAGTCTGGCGGTGTGACACCGCCACTGAGAATTTGCTTAGCACTGACGTTGGCGTGATATGCTTGTGCATTCGCGTCTTGTCGCTCAACAATCACGGAGCCCTCGACTGAAACGCCACCGAAGAGACCACGCGTTTTCGAATAACTGTACCTGAAGGGACGTCAGACAAACGCTAATAACGAGCACAACAGCGTGTACGCACATTGCAGCGAGTTTCCCGTGTGTGTTGAGAGCGGTTGAGGCTTCCCCATTACGGCCCAGAGGGCCAACAGCCAGGCTCATGTTACCGCCGAGAGTCAGTGAGCCCGCGGCCATGAACGACCTCTGTCAAGTCGTGAGACAAAAGGGCATACTTTCGATTCTAAGCACGATCGGTACTCACAACAGCCTGTAAGAAAAAAAGGCAGTTCCGAACACGGGGCACGGCGTTGCATTAGTCAGCACTGCGCAGTAGGGTTGAGGGGAGGAAGACTGACTGAGCGGGAATTGAGCACGATGAGGAAGTCTGTCATCTCTGCACCAGCCTGGCCACCGACACCGACACCCGCAAGGCCGATGGCGCTTGGCGCGGACCACGCTTGAAAGCAAAGGATCATTGTCGGTCAGGAGGATCGATGGACGAGAGGGGCTCACATCCATTGTCCAAACGTGCAATCACAATTCCGGCTCCACCACGCGCAGAGAAAAGGAAGCCTGCCTTGATGATGGTAAAGATAGCAAAACCACTCGCGCGCTCAAGGATAGAGCGAGGAATAATCTAGATGGAGAACTATTGGTTGAACAAGCGATAATTGTAGAGTGGTGATATACGAACGCCATCAAGGCCGTTATTGCCACTGTCGACAAAGCTCTTGACTTGAAAGGTATTATCATGAGTAGAAAGCATAAACATAAGCAAGACAACGCACAGATTTTGGCCGCTTTCGCGCATTCTTTAGGAAGGGCCTGGGGAAGGGGATTCACAAGCTTTGGCATCGGAGAGCAAAGGAGAGAGATTAGTGACTGCGTAACGGATCACGGACCGTCGGATGGTCGGAAGAGCCGGCATCGTCCGACTACGGTACATAGACACGTCAAATGGCCTCTTTGTATTTTTCTTCAACTGCCAACACCTTATCACTCCTTCCCTGCTTTTCTTACCGGGTCGGGGACATTTCAGAGTGGCATAGAACATGTTCTTCGCTTTCGCTAGCAGCACTATTGTGCCATTTGGCATGATGACGGCCTTCTAGATAGTGGTGTAAGAAACATTTCATCGTAACGACGCTGGCGATCCTCGTTTTCTCCTCACACCATTTTCCCATTAAAAAAAGAGGGAGCGGAAACTGGATGCATGATAACTGGTACTACACAAACAGTGATACGATACTTTATGCACCCCTGGCAGCAGCTGCTTTGGCCTCTTCCGCGGCAACCACCGCAGGATTGACCTTCTTGCCATCCTTCCACCGAACGCGGGGCGGGGGCGCGCGGTTGCGGCGACCTTCACGCGAGCGGACACGAACGACTGCAAGGACATAAAGACCAAAACGATGCAAGTATAACAGAAATGCGCACCGTGTGAGTGGATGGCACACGATACGCAGTACGCGATCTTGATGTAGAGTTTTGGAATAACGTATTCTGCACAAGGGTAATTCAAGTTGAGATCACGAACAGACAGAAAAAAAGAAAGAGGGAGGTGCAGTGGGAACACACCGTTGTAGACAGATGCTTCGCTGATATCCCGCACTGCGGCGCTCTCAACCATGTTCCTCACAGTGAAACGCTTGATTGCTTTATCCTTTGGGACTGCGCGCGAGCAGTTTGAGCAGCGGAGGAAGGTGACATGTCCACGACCCTTCTTGTTACGGCCGCCATTTCTTCTTTTCTTTGTCTGTAGAAAGAAGTATACATTGGCTTCAGCACCGTGTCATGAACGTACGAGTGGGTCAAAGTGAAGAGCACAGCATCCGAGAGTAGTATGGGCCATCCATCCCATCCCACGCCTATCCGCAAGATTTAAAGGATATAGAGCGGTATATGGACATGCATAGAGTCCAACTTGCGATGAAAAACACTCACCATGTTGGATGTCAGAGCTTTGAGGCCTGGTACTCGTAATGCCTTTGTCGATACAGTACGTCCCACCAACACGGTCCATTCGGCAATCTCCACTAATTTCCCACGATGCCCATTGTGACTTCTCTTTGCTCATTCATTATTTCCTGTCTTTTGTTCTCCTCGCTTGTGTTTGTGTCGTGTTGTCCTGTGCTGTGACCCAACACGTTCCCTTGTATTCGACCACTATAAAACTGGGCACATGTCCCGCCTCCCAATGTCCACCTTTTTCTCATTTTACGATTCCCACCCCGAGCCTGGAGCTCTAATACCTTCAAACGGCCTGGTTGTCGATAGTTTCTGGACATCTCATCGATCTCTCTCATGACACCCATTACCTTTGCACTCCTCGCCATTCTCACCGCTTCATTGGCTTCTGCTGGTCCTATAGCCATCGATAATGCCACCCTTCTCTTCAACGGTCAACAGGCGCTTACTCTTAACTGCCAATTTCAAGCCCTTCAGATGACAGACCCTTGCACCTGTACGTACTGTCCTCGCGCGATGCCTTCGCTTTAGTCTACAATTCTTATTATGGGACACGACAGCCGGCCAAACTGCATGCATACAGGGCGCGTCTGCAACCTGTGTTGACAGCACATGGCAGACGGTGCCATGTCCGTCAAGTGGTAAGGCGTGCTTTGCCCTGCCCTCTGTTCGATCAAACGGCGTCGTGCGTACACATCCTCACTTCACTGCTCTGTAGTCCTCTGAACCTCGGACGGATAGATCGTCGCGTGTACAAGCCCTAGCAACGCTGCCGCAATCATCGCTGCCGCCGGAATTCAAGCTGACCTCGGGAATAACTGCACCGCTCTCGGTGGCGCCGCTTTCCCCTTCCCCACGGTCAACAACACTGCTCCTGGAGATAGCGGACAAAACACCACCCTGGGGGGTAACATTGATGGCAACCCAGATTGCTCGTCGTCCCTTTCAGGACAGCTCTCCACCCCCTCATCTCCCGCCACGACCACTCAACCTGCAGTGACGCTTCCACCAACCACAACGACCCTCTCTCCCGAACAAGCATCGCCGTTGATCTCGTTACTCTCGCTGAATTCCCCATCCTTGGTTCCCAGCCCTAGCCCCAGCGATGTTAAAAATTTGGGCGGAAACACGGGCGATGCACCTCCCATAATCACACTCACTTCCGCGCCCGTCTCGCCTTCTACTCCAACTCCGGCCCCCATACTGCTCTCGGCCGCGGCCTCGTCCAGTGGTGGATATTCGTCCTGAACATGTCGATTACGAATCAAAATCAAGCGGTACTATATGAAGTCGGTTTAATGGGTTGTATCTTTTTCAATGAATAGCTGTAGCCTTCTGGCACTCTCTCAATGTTGTAACTGTAGCAACAATGTAATGTTGGAGAAATCACGACCTGCATGCCCTTTGAAGTCTGATAACATTGGATAAGACAAGACAATATTGACGCATATGGTATTATCGATCACAGTACACGACATGCACATAGGAAAGGAGAGCACGCGGATAGCAACAGTAGAAACAGGACAAGACCACGGGCAGTAGGAAACAATAGCGCGACGGTCGCATAAGCGAGATAAGTTCAGTCTTCCTCGTCTCCCTCATCGGCTGTCTTAGCCTTCTTGGCACGACTAGACGCTGGTTTTGCTTTCTTCGACGCAGGTTTAGCGGCGACGACCTTCGACGGGCGACGCTGATCGCCGATGCACGGTGAGAAGGGCATTTCGCGACCATATCCACAACATACCTTTCGTTTCTTATTGTCAGTCTCTGGGGGTTCATCTTCCTCAGCTGGGACATTGTCAAGCTCGTCGATGGAATCATCGCCAGACTCCTCTACGTCCTGTCAAGTCCGTGAGGCGGAGGTGAAACACGAAAGAAACCGAAAAAGGCACCTTCTTCTGAACACGCTTCTTGGGAGGAGCCTTCCTCTCTGTGACCTTCTTTTCAGCCTTTTCAACAGCGGGTGCTTTTTTGGGTGGTGCGGTTTTCTTCTTTGGCTTTCCTTCTTCATCTGCGCCATTTACCTGTTCGCTTTCATCTTTAGCTTTCTGGGAACGCCGGTATCAGCTCTCCTCGGCGCAGAGTTAAACGAAGGGAATGTTTGCCTTGGAGCGGGGCTTTGACTGGGGTGCTTTCTTGGGCTTTTCTTTTTCTTCACCGTCATCCGCTGCATCACCTTCTTCATCCGGCTTCTGTTGATAGTGGGGGGGTCAACATGCTAGGGTGAAAAGCAACGACGATAACGACATACTTTCTTGGTCGTGCGGGCCTTCTTGGGCTTCGCCACATCACCTTCATCGTCTTTCTTTGGTGAGGCACGTTTCTTCTTAGGTTTTGCCTCATCGTCTGTATTACCGGCTTGTTCGGGCTTACGCGCTGTCTCAGGAACATCCTCATCTGCGACGTGGCCATCATCCCAAGCCCTACGAATTTTATCTTGATCTGCAGGCTGAAGCTCGTCGAACCCGTCAAGCTCATCTGCCTGGGAGAAGGACTTCTTCAAGTTGGTTATGATCACAGGCGTTGTACAACCCCAGTGACGCCAAGCACTGTCGTACAAGACCGCCAAGATGGTGTGCATTATTGGTGGATGGAACGTAGTAGAACATCGTGAGCATATGTGGGCGTGACGAAACGAGGGTATTGACGTACAACGACGTGTGGCCCCTAAAATCAACCATGGAGCCGAGCTTGAGCGTACCCTTTTCGAGCACCGTGCCTAACCAATCAAGGTGGTGTAAGATCCGTTGTTTAGGATGATATGAGTAAAGCGACGACTAACCAGCACAAGGCTTCGGTCCTGGGAAGTTTCGAAACGCGTAGAACAATGAGGATGGCGATAGATAACAGGAATGGCAGAGTGAAACAAACGCACCCTTGCACTTGGCCCGATTATTCTTGGCATATTCCAGGCGATAGCCAGACTTTTTCTCCTCGACGTCAGACATTTCAAGAAGGGCGCGAGGGGAGAGGGATAAAAAGGGAGGGAGAGAGGCAGGAAAAGGGGAGGGGATGGACGACGCGACTCGCTATATAATGAGAGGGATACCTTCAAAGTCCGCTGTATGGTTCAAGTTGGCTTTTGCGCAAAGCCTAGAAATGGCGATTCGGACACGCGCGCAGTATCATTCGGCAGGCGTAAGAAATCGTGTTCGTGTTTGGACTTTGGGCCCAGTGTGCCCAAACCAAGGACAACCCGAGGACGCCCAACCCGGCGACTCGGACCTGCAAACAAGTGCCGTGGAATGATACATGCAGTGGGGGACACTCCCCCCCTCCACCCTCTACCCCATTTGTGGGCCACTGTTGTATCGTATTCTGTGTCGCTTGAGCCCAAAGTTGCGTGCTATTGCATGAATGGCACGAATGAGCCTAAACCGTACATGTATGTGCAAAGCAAGTACAATATTAATGATCCACACCACACCGCTTGACCCAATCCTGGATCACGTGATCAATTATTAGTCGAAAAGTGGTGTGATGTGCAACTGTGGTACGACTCGGACGACATAACTACGACGGTCTACAAAATGGCCTCAATCCTTCAAGACGAACAGTTCGACATTCCCGCCATGGTCGACCCCACCGTTTTTGATCACTTATCTCTCCTCAATGATCCTTCCCCTCCCTCTTCGACAGATTCTTCCTCGTCGCAAGCCGACAGTCCTCCCGATTGGTTCCAATTCTCAAATCTTTGGGACAATGAACAACCTATCCTGCAACCTTCAGACTTGAAATTTGACGCCGCTGCGCGTGACTTGGCATTGAGCCTTCCCCTCAACATGGATGTCGATTTTAATCCTTCTCTCGCAGTCGACCCCAGCGCTTTGCATTTTGATCCAAAGATGTTCGCCAGTTCGGAATTATCACCTTTCCCCCCTCTGCAACAAGTTGCATTCCCTCAGAATTTCACCCCTCGTAGAATGAGCATCACATCGTCTTCCTCATCTGGGGGAGGATCATTCTCTCCCATCTTAGATCCCGCTCTCACAACTCCAACAGCCTCGACCCCATCTCCCGCTCCTACTTCCACCAATCCTCATTCCGTTACTCATGCCCCTCTCACTACCACCGCGAATGATCCGGTTGATGAGCTTGCGCAGTCCGTCCGTCAGGCTGCCGGTGTCACACTTGCTGTACCTGTGCAAGGCCAAGCCGAGCATTTGACCTTCTCAAGTATGAATATTCCCGCATGTATCCCCATTACGTTCTAACAGCCACAAACTAGATGCCCAAAAACTTCCCATCCCACGTCTTCAACGACCCTCTCCTCCTGCTACAAGCACAAACTCCAAACGTAAATCCCCAACCACCGAGCCCAACCCCTTGATAGATCTAGCGTTGGGTGGGACAATTGCCGTTATCGGCCGTCCCAAAACTAGCCATACGACTATTGAGCGAAGATATCGTACTAATCTCAATGCACGCATCCAAGCTTTGAAGGATGCCGTGCCCGCCCTTCGAGTCCTTGAGAACAAAGAGAATGCCAAGAAAGCTCAAGACTCCCCAGAGACCAAGTCGGAGGAGAAACCAGAGAAGCCTGCATGGAACGATATAGTTGACGAGCGCGGTTTCGTAGATGGCGTCAAGGTCGCACGCAAGATTAGCAAGGCCAATGTTTTGGGGAAGGCTGCAGAGTACATACAGTAAGATAGTGTCGTTTCTTGGCTTACTCGGTCCACTAACGATCCTTTAGCGTATTAAAACGCCGCGAAAACCGTCTCTTACGTGAACAAGTTGGTTTACGTTCCCTCATCTCAGGTCTCGTCGGTGGTCCTGCGCTCCTGCGCGAGTGGGAACGTGAATGGGTGTCTCGCTTTGGTGGACCAGAGCGTGATGAAGCCACTTCAGAGGTCTCTGATGATGAAGGCCCCGACGAAGGAGAGAGTGACGAGGACGACGTCAATATGCATCCGAAGAAACGCATTAAGAGTGCGCCGAAGAAGCTTGCAAAGGATGCAAAGCCCAAGAAGGAGGAGATGAATCCAGGCGTCGTACCCGAGAAGAGGAAGCGCGGCAGGCCCAGAAAAGTACAACCAGTTCCAGAGCAACAAGAGCAACGTCAGGGAATAACTACTCCCGTCCCGGTGCAGCCGACGCAGTATCTTTTCGCTGTTTTTGCGTTCTTCTCTTTCTTCAATTCCCCGCTCGCTTCCTATTCCCGTGCTCCACCCACCCACACCGGCGTTGTCCTCGCAGACTCTGGCACTCTTATTACTCCGGCGAACACCTCGACCCCTTTCGGATGGAGAGAATTGTTGCAGCTCTTCCATCTTGTTGTTTCTGCCCTCGTCTTCTTTAGTATTTTGTTGCCCTTCCTTCCCAAGGGCTTCCCGCGCCACTACTCGCCTTGGTCGTCATCCAACTTCCCGCGCACCGATGCGGCTAGACGTGCTGCCCTTATGAACGCTCTCGACTCCGCGCAACGTGGCACGACCAAGGAAGCCGCATGTCTTCTCACAGCTCTTGGTGTCTATCCCGGATTCGTAGGCCTTCTGTTGAGTTTTGCAATGTCGGCGCGTGGCGGAAAAACCAAGACACTCGAGCTCAAACAGCTCGAGCAACGCGCATGGGTGAGATTAGCAGAACTAGCGGTGTTTAACCGTATGTCCCGTCTTTCCTTACGATGCTAGGCGAAATGCTGATCCCAAGTTCAGGTACAACATCGTTCGGTCTCCGCGCCCAGGCATACTGGGGTATGGTCTCTCATACCCCCGCTTTTGCCACCTCGCCGAGTGACTTATCGACTCTGGCCCTCTTGGTCTTTCCTGTATGGCGCGCCCGCGCTGCTGCACTGTGGACGCGGGCGATCCATGCACGGGTTGTGCGGTCCTTCGAGCGCGTAGTTCTCAACGCAATGACCGTCGAGGAGGCCTCGAGCAGCCTTGCGAAGGCGAGCAATGTCCGTCTCAGCCCCCTTGGCTCGCTTGCCGAGCGTAACGTGCGCAAGGTCGTTGCACATCTCGCTGGACAGACTTTTGTGCATGCCGTGCTTGGTGCAGATGCGCAGCTCGGGGATAGCGAGATCTATGACGCCGAAAAGGACGCACGTGAAGAGGAGGGGTGGCGTGCGGTGGTTGACGCAGGGCGCTCGATGGGTGGGTGCAGCGCAGAGTTGGTTCGCCAGCTCGAGTGCATTCGTACAGGGATGTTCATCCGATACGAGGATACCCAACCCTCTGGCGATTCTATCTGCGAGGAAGAGCGTAATGTCCGGAAGCTTCTTGGGGCGATCGTTCTGTACCGTGGACTCTTCCCATCCGGGCTGCCTGGTTCGTCGGGTGTGCCTGTTGTGCTTTCGCCTCCGCCCTCCCCATCGCGTCGGAATTCTGGGCTCCGCTCAGCACTGAGGGTCGCTCTGGATGGGGAAGTGTTCTATAATGGTGGCACAGAGCTCGAAGAAGCTAGGGACCGTGTTATTGATATGCTTGTGGACGTGGACAGAGCCTCGAGGAGGCGAGCATACTAATTTATCCTCATGTCCAGATACCTTATTGTGTTGCTAACCTATATTAATCTCTGTTGTAACCCATGGATGGCTTCGATAACTTGAGTATCCCACGTGCGCTTGTTCCGCATTGGCTGAGCCCTCACCAGATGAGCAACGTCCTTTCTCGCTGCTATTTGTGGCCGCGAAACTTCCTGTTCCTGTTCTTGCACGTGACTGCGACGGGATGTGCTTCTGGCCAGTTAAAAGGGTTCACCACGATGCTGTCCACTTCCTTCTATTAACATACCGAAAGCTGAGAGCCCCTTCTCATCAAGCAGACCGAATCCACTTAACCTCTTTATTTCAAGTGATGGCACGAGCAGCTTCATCAGCAGCACCCCCACCACCTTCTCGACCGGAGAGTCCAATCGAGGAAGTAGATGAGGTTCTGAAGCTCTTTTGAGGGTTTTTCTTTTGTTTTTGATCGTACCTGAAATTATACCCACATAGACGCCATTTTTCGACTCGGTAGACGAACTCCAGCAACACGTTCGCATATATGCGTGTTTATTTGTTTTTAGTGAGACTTCTGACATATCCTTCCCTAGGGAATCAACATGCAAGATATTCTGAAGCTTAAAGTATGATTCGACTCGGTGGTAATTGACCAATGACAAATTTGTGACACTTCAAGGCCGCCGCTATCAATACTGTGTCCGGTGTCAATATGACTACTAGGAGACAGATGCTGAAGATTAAAGTGGGTACCTACCGTAGCGGTCACGGCGGGAACAATTTCTTACATAACAGCGTGTTACATCAGGGCATGTCCGAAGCCAAGGTAGAGAAGATCAAGGTACGAGAGGCCTCGCCGTATGTATGCGCCCCTCGCACTGTTCATATGTTCATAGGAAGCGGCGCATAAAGTAATCGTGGGAGTACACACCCTTTGCCATGCGATTCTCGTAGTAAATTGTGAATCAGGGATCTTCCTTCGCGACGGGGCTTGAAATGCAAGAAAGGCGCAAACGGGTCTTGACAATCAGCACGGGGAGCAAAGCCGTCGATGCCATGTTAGGGGGTAAGTCCTTGAATGGCAGTGTGAAAGTGAACAAATTTGAATCTCGTTTTCTCAGGGGGATTCATATCGCAGTCCATCACTGAAGGAAAGTACAATCTTGCCTTGGTGCCGTCGTTGATAACGCCTCCTTGAATAGTCTATGGAGAGTACCGCACAGGAAAGACACAACTCGCACATACCATGAGTGTAGTGGCCCAGCTACCACCCGACCTTGGTGGTGCCGCGGGAAAGGTCTGCTGACCATGCATTTAAGCCGTTACTCACCTGATAGGGCCTGTGTAGGTAGCATATATCGACACAGAAGGTACGTATACGGATATTTTATCATTCTTTTCCCGACGTTGTGTTGTTGGAGGTACCTTTCGACCAGATCGCATCCGATCGGTTGCAGATCGATTTGGCGTGAACGGTGACATGGCCCTCGAAAACATCCTCTACGGTGTGTCTGCCTCCGTATTTACTCAGTCGTGGACCTGACAACAAAATTAGCTCGTGCGTTTAACAGCGAACATCAGGTGAAGGCACTTCTGGAGTACTCGTTATCGGGGACCTACGTTGAATCGTCCTCCCCCACAGATGGAACTCATCAATGAGTGCTCCCAACGATTCGCCGAAGATAAAGACTTCAGACTACTTGTGAGGACGATGATAATTGAAATGTACACTCATCCCTGTTGCATTGAAGATCGTTGACAGTATAATGGCCTTGTTCCGCGTCGATTTCTCTGGTCGTGGAGAGCTCAGTGAGAGACAACAGAAGGTGAGAGGATTGAGGTTATTTCCTTTGCAGTCTATTTAATAGCACCTTGCAGCTCGCTCAGGTACTGCTTCCAGCAGTAGGCGCATCATATTTACTCACTGAGGCTGGGGTAGATGCTTTCCAAGTTATCTAAAGTCTCCGAAGAATTCAATGCAAGTCTTCGTTTCCTTTGATGGACTTCCGACCCTGATTAGCTCACCATCGACTCTCAAAGGTTGCTATCGTTATTACTAACCAAGTACAGTGTCAGTACCGCGTGCATTGCGTAGTACCCATTCAACTCACTAACTGGCCCCATACCATGTGCAGCGGATCCCGGCGCAACGATGACGTTCGTCGCTGGAGGTGCGCTGAAACCTATCGGTGGCCACATCCTGTCACACGCGTCAGCGACGAGGATTTTTTTACGCAAGGGTATGTCTCGTCAATTTATATCATTAATCCCCGCCCATTGTGCGGGGTTATTACCTTATCGTTTCGACATTGAGAGTGGTTGAACGTATGGATCAGGTCGTGCTGAGGAGCGCGTCGCGAAACTCGTCGACAGCCCAGATAAACCCGAGTCTGAAGCTTCATACAAGCTCGATGAAGGGGGCTGGGCAGATGTCTGATCCGCTGCAGATCGGTGGAAGATACGAGGGGGGTGTGGGTCGTCCATTAGGCATCTCCCCAATCCAGATATCACCTGCCTGTGCATGACAAGACGGGGTCTAAAATCGAAGGTTACGCGATTGGCAGCTCACTTTGTGGTGGGATAAGACACCGGACGAGATCCCACACAAGTGACGTACGCGATAGCGGGACCGAAGATGCCTTTTATGACGCCGCAGAACGAATGAGAAGAGGATAATTCCGTTCATCTGAGATCTAGATAGTATCTAACCATGACCGGAGATGAGCAGGCAGTCGGACGACTTTCTACGTCGAAAGAAATGGTCAATATTGATGACTCTACAGGTGCTTTGGTTGATCGGACATTCTACCGAGGGATCAGCGTAGACAATTTGGTATGTCCTTGCCCTGAATGTACAAAATTGACCGGAACTAGGTGGATGAGAGGCCAAGTCAGACACACTGTCCGAGTTGGGCCAGCCCTACTTTAACAACTCCTCGGATGAAACCCAGATCGTCAGGCGACATGCCCACTCTTTACCCTCCAGAGGTCTACCAGCTTTTTCTTTCATCCTTCTCTATCTCACCTTCAACAGCACGCGCAGATCCTTGTCGTTGGCGGTGGCCCTAGCGGAAGCTATGCTGCTACATGCCTCGCACGCGAAGGCTTTCATGTAGTCCTTCTTGAGGCTACGACGTTTCCTAGGCTTGTCTCTTTTATCTTCGTCTTCTTTTGCCCTCTGGGTCTGTAACACCCCGTTCTACCAGGTATCACATAGGCGAAAGCTTACTTCCCTCGGTTCGACATCACCTCCGCTTCATAGGTGCGGACGAAAAGGTCACCTCATTTGGCTTCTGTAAAAAGGTCAGCCAACTCTCCGTACTCCCTGACACAGCTGGTCACCACTTGCAAATTCCCAGCCTGGTGCAGCGATGAAATTTAATCAATTTAAACAAGAGGCTTGTGAGTTTTCGCCGTTAAGCGATAGCCAGAGACAATACAGCCGTTATTAGACACAGATTTTATGGCCCTGGGGCCCGACAATAACGCTTGGAATGTTGTGCGTACCTTTTCCCAGTTCTCCGCTTTGGGATCTGTAAGTGTCAACTTCAGACTCGCTCTGAGTTTGACAAAATCCTTTTGGACCATGCGGAGATCACCGGGACTCAAGTGTTTCAGTCTACCAAGGTTCTGTCACTTGACTTTTCAGGTGAACGCCCAGTTTCAGCCCAGTGGACCCACGGACCATCTTCACATAGCGGAGCGATCACATTCGACTATCTTATTGACGCCAGCGGGCGAGCCGGACTGATGTCGAATCGTTACCTAAAAAATCGACGATTTAATGCCAGCTTGAAGAACGTAGCAATGTGGGCTTACTGGCGAAACACGGATGTCTATGCTCGCGGCGCGGCAGCAGAAGGTGCCCCTTATTTTGAGGCCCTTTCAGGTATGGTAGTATTTGACCCCATAATGCAAGTGCACTAAACCTCAGCATAGACGAATCCGGATGGGCTTGGTTCATACCCCTCCATGATGGTCTCACCTCGGTTGGTGTCGTGCGCGATCAAACAGCATTTAATCAGGCGGTGCGGTTGCACAGCTTGACCCGTCGTGATTCCCAGTCATTTACCTCCTCACCGACTACACCGTTGACGGGATTTTGGGACGCAAGCCCAACCTTTTCCTCAGCAGAGTCCTCATTTCACCGTGACACATCTACCAACCCACCATCGTGGGGAACTCCTCCATCTTCCCTCTCTCCCTCTAGTCTCCCGTTCTCCCCCGGCGGTTCATGGTCTGCACTTGCGGGAGCTGAGCAACGGTACCTCAAAGCTCTAGATCTCACTCCCGGCGTCAAAAGACTACTAGGTTCCGAAGGTGTCATGCTCCGGGCTGAACCAGAGTCGGACACTGTCCGCACGGCGAGCGACTACAGCTACTCCGCATCGTCCTACGCCGGTGAAAATTTCCGCATAGTGGGAGATGCCGCTGGTGCATTTTTCTTATCATAGTGTAAAGGTTCTAAACTCTAATCCTAAAAATTTCTAGCCTTCATCGATCCATTCTTCTCGTCTGGTGTACACCTCGCCATGACTGGCGGCCTCTCTGCTGCAGCATCGATTGCGGCTTCAATTCGAGAGGATTGTTCCGAATCTGATGCGGCGGAGTGGCACACGCAGCGCATTGGCGTTTCGTATACCCGGTAAGCGCAGCCTTGGTTGCTTCCTGTTGTACTTATTGTGAGCCCTGCGCCCAGATTCCTCATAGTCGTCCTCAGCGCATATAAACAAATGCGCGCACAATCAAAGGATGTACTCTGTGACGTTGGCGAGGACAACTTTGATAAAGCGTTTTATTTCCTACGGCCTGGTATAGACCATATCTTTATACATTTTTCGCCCACTCATAGCGTTTATTTACGTTAGTTATACAAGGCAACGCGGACCTTGGTCCCCGGCTCTCTGAGGTTGAGGTACAGAACGCATTGGACTTCTGTGCAGGTCTGTTCGTCCCTATCAACCCAGACGTAGCCAATGCACTACGAAAGCATCTCGAAGACGTCGGCGGGGACCCATTGCCACCTCCCGGTCTGGAAGAAACTGACACAAAGGACATTGATAAGCAGACAAAGCAAGATATAGCAGCCGTTCCCCGTACGGGAAGGAAGCGCAGTGGGACCATTGACGTGGTCCGTAGGTGGTTCGGAAAAGTTGGTGGAATTCCAGAAGAGGTTGAGCCCGACCCTGTTACTCGTTGCCCTCCCACAACTCCAACCGCATCCGGAAAGCCATCCTTGTTATCTCGACGAAGGGGTACAGTTTCTAGTACGATTCCTCCGCTCCTAGCAACAGGAAAAGGTGGGTTTAATACGAACGCCGCCGCACTAATGGACCCCAATGGCCCGCTTCTACCCCCTCTGGAGATTCAAAACGTTGCTAGGCACCCGTCCTTACTTCCACCCCTTGAAATTGGTTCTGCGGCGGAGGCAGAAGCCGAAATGCAGCGTATTCTCGAGAGGATAAACGCGCGTCGTGTAATTCATCGAGAGCACAATGGCTTGCACTCTCTGGAGGAGGAATCACTTGGTGCGGGATATCGAATGAGATTACAACGCGGGAGGCTGGGGCTCGAGCTCGAGAACGTTGAAACTCTGGATCAGGCGTCATAGCTCTAGATCTTTCATTTTGTAGGGTTCTTTCCATCATCACTCGGTCTCCGTTTTAGGATTTAACATGGGGGTATTCATGTCCATGCGCTACATTGTCAATATATTAATCGTGCCTGTTCTAAATCGACTATATCATCATGCCACCGCCGTACCTACAAAAGTAACACAGCGCCAGCAAAGGCAACACCCTACGATATATCCAACTTGAGAAGCGCAAAGAGCAACACCGCAGCGTTGCACACAGGACAGCGCGCGTTCTCACGCACTTCCTCTATGATGCACGCATTGCAAAACAGGTGACCACATGCCGTCGCCGTCGTCTCAAGACAAGGATCTACCCCGCATATGCGGCAGTAGAAAGGTGACCTAGCAGCTGCCAACGTAGCCACGGCCCTCTGTGCTCGAGCGACGGACGGGGAGATGCCTGGGCCCGGTAAGAACCGGTGATCGGCGGTGAGTGGCAAGGAGACTCCGCTATGGGCACGGAGGCCGAAGGCCTGAGCGTCGGCAGGGGACACGCTGGGCATGCTCGGGGTACGCGGGGAAGGTGTTGGGGTATCGAAATCGACGACGGATTGCAGGGGCGAGCCATTTAGCAGCTGAAAGTTGGCGAGGTCGCCCGAAGGCGTCTCGGCGACGGACACCTTGGACCGAACCGAAGACGGCTGCTGCTGTGGCTCCAGTTGATGCGAGGTCAACTGCGATTGGGACTGCGACTGTATTTGGGATTGCGATTGCGACCGTGAGTGTACGGCGACCCTGCGGGCGGGGGTCACGGGTCCTACGGCTCGTGGAAGGATCGGAAGTGGGGGAGACGGTGATGGCGATGCTGATAATGAGACGAGAGGGTGCGGGTGACCTACTAGGGACGCGTGGGATACCACTGAATGTGAGCCGAGGACGGTTGCAGAGGCGAAAGTAGGGAAGGTGGCGTTTGAGAGTTGGGATGAAGGGAGTGGCAGATCTGAGGGCTGGGGGTATCGCGTTGGCAGGCCATTATTATTATTGACGGTTTGCGGGTGGAAAATGCCGGAAGAGCTGGCGCTGAGGCTGGGTGGCGACGGGGTAAAGGTGCCCATGCTAGGAGGAGAATGGCACAGCTCAGATGCTATGTCCGAGATACTTGTGCTCAAGCTGGTGTTGGCGCGGCTCGGGGGCTCGGGATTGCCTGCTGCCGCAGCGCGCTCTGCACCGACTACAGCAGAGGTGGCGCCCCAAGGAGGATGGACGTAAGGTTTACTATTCATCGTGGGGCTGGGCGAGTACCGAGTCACCAATGTTGTTTCCTGTGGGCGATATTGCAGCACTGTTGTAGCACATAAAGAGGAAAAGAAGAAAAGGACGCGTACGGTCACAGAATCCCTCGAGTCTTGGGTTTGTAGGTGTGTTTCGGTGAAATGCTGTGAGATTATGATGGGCTTAGCGGTGTGGCTGGTCATTTACCGGACACAACAGAACAATGTACCTCGACTAGCGCAGATGTGTCCTTGAACTGTGCGCTGCAGAATTCGCACCGACGATGGCTCGTCGGGTCGCCCGCATGAGCCTTCAAGGCCTCTGTGGAAGTGAACTGCTCCGCGCAAACCTTACACTGTAGTTCCGAGTGTAGTTCTGAATTGTGCTATTTTATCAATGAAATGATCATCGTAAGCTCAGTGATCCTCAACATATTGCTGAGAGCACACGCCATACCTCGGTAAATTCCTGCTCGGTCGGAAAACCGACGTTGCACGTATCGCACGCAGGATGGTTTCGCGAGCTGAGATAGTGCACCTCCAGCTCGCTCTCGTCCATCAGTGCGCCGCAACAGCGCACTTTAGGATGGGAATTGGCAATGTGCTGCTCCGCGGGGGGTTTTGTAAGGAGACCCATAAGATAATAGGTAGTGGCAGGTCGGCCCTCACCACAGCGAGGGCGCTCGTGTCTGCGGCTCCTGCATCGCAAAGGGGGCAGTTCGGATGAGCAGACGAGGCGCGCCAGTGTTGGTCGATGGCAGATTGCGACTTGTATTTTCGGTTGCAGGGTTGACACATGACAACATGTTTCGCCTCTACGTGCTACAGTACGGGGCATTCGGATTGAGCCCGGTGTGGACAACTGCAAAGAATGAATCGCGTACTTGGTCCAGAGCCGCGGTGTCCTTGAAAACTCTGAGGCATGTTGTACACAGCGGATGCAGATTCCTTGTCTGTCGGGCATGCTCCAGGAGTGTATCAGCACTCGAGAACGATCGGTTCCAGGTAGGTAGTGGACAGCGCGAGGCCGGACAGACGAGAGTGGACGACTCGCCATTATTTCGGGCCGATACTGACGCCATGGACAGTTTGTGAAACAGAAACCAAAAAAACAAGCGTGGTCGCCATGTTCACGTTGATGTTCAGGAACAAACGTGTGAGCAATCTTATCATATTCAGTTTAGTCTTGGAATTCAAGGCCGCCTGGCGAAATGGCATCGCGTCTGACTACGAATCAGGAGATTGCAGGTTCGACCCCTGCGGTGGTCATTATATTTTTGATTTTTTTAATCCCTTTCTTTAAATTTTTTTTATTGATATCTTTTCACTGTAATTTAACTTGGCTTTTTTACTCTGTCAGGCTAGCCTGCATGAGCATAACCTCTTCCTCCTCGTCTCCTTCATCTGCAATATCCTTGAAACTTTGTTGGATGGCAGGGAAGTATACAGCCATCTTCCAAAGGTCGCCTACACGTATGCATGCGTGATCCATTGCCAATGCTATTGTAGGTTGGTGGTCGGTGCCATCGTCCTTGGGTGAGGAAGCAAAGTATCGCGGCATAGTTGGGTAACGTGAGGAAAAGTGAGTCAGAAGAACGTTCTGAGCCCGCATCCTGCAACAGTTGGTTAGCAAAGCATTGTCTGAGTGGCAGCATGCTTGCCGTTTCGCCACATCAATCGCTTGACTGATTGTGCTGTGTGCCTTCGCGCGGGCCATTTCTTCCTGGTCGTCACCCATGGTAGCTTCATGGATTAGCAAAGTTGCGCCTGCGCCAACTTGCGCCAAGGTGTCTGACGGCATAGTATCTCCCGAATATCTGCACCAGCTATGAACAACGAATACCAAGATATGCTGCGGTGATCACTTACACAAGCCGCCAGCCGTCTTGATGTGTCACAATAAGACCGAGAGCTTTCGTGCGATGAAGGACGTTGACCGTATTTAATGTGCGGAGTCCTAACGCTTGGCACAGCATGTGAGCAGCCTTGCGCGAACTATCCAGGACCGGGCTCGGGTTCAAATAAAGTAAACACGTATTGAAAATGAAGGCTTACTGGTCAAGACCCTTCCATCCGGTCTCTCCAGTTTGATATTTTGCTCTGGCATTCAACACATCACTTAGAATGGGTATGACGCCGTTCTGCGTGTCCGTCGAATCGGATAAACCAAGGTCTTCCAAGTGGGCGAGCTCGCGCAGGTACAAGTGGATCGGTAAAATTGTGACAAGGTAAAGCGGCTCTGGGGGTGGTGGATCGAGCTGTTCTCATACTCGTCAGATACTGACCACGCTGTTAGAGTAAAACACAACGAAGTAACCTTCTTTCGCATTGCCAGTATCTTGGCAAGTCCTACATGGTGGTCTGCATGGGCATGGCTAATGAATATACACTTCAACCTGCGCAATGCCTGCCAAACATTCGAGGGTCGCGCTGGGTCTGTTCCGAAGTATCTTGCCATCTGTCCCCACGTTCCTTCGCCAGCGTCGAGTAAGAGGTCGCCCCAATCCGGGATTTGAATTAATTGACCAGAAACTGTCTGAAGATCAATGGCCGAAGACAACGTAAGTCAGAACAATCACCGTTGCGGTACCGGCTGCTGATAGCACTGTTAGTCCCGAGCGGGACCACCACGAGCTCATCCCCGGCGTTAGGTACACTATCGCCCAGCTTTGCTAGGTGACTCCCTACAATACCCTTCGCTTCCGTGAACTTCGCATTAGTCGTCAGTGAAAGCTCCGGGAGCACCTCCGCTGCCATCGCGGGGTGAAACTTGTCCTTTTCTTCCGACACAGGATCAACTATAACACGTCTTGGCGGACGAATATCGACATGGTTGTTGTGTTGCATAAATGAAGTCTGAGGCGGGAGCTGGGTGACCACTGACACAGTGAACGTGAGTCACCGAGAAATTTGAACGAGTGTCGCGAGCGCAACGTACAGGAAAGGTCCTTTCGGGGAGCAGTGTTATAATGAGGGAGTGGGAACATTTCTGGGTCTAACTGGCTAAGCCTGAGCTGGCTGTGCCCTGCACTTGTGAATGTCAGTGGGTCCGAATTATGATCAGGGGAGCTGATAATGTGTTGCGTGTCATCCAAAAACCCATTCATGAAGGATTTGTATCGCCCATCCTCCAATACGTCAGGACCAAGGAGATGGTAAACAACATGAACGACGTAGTCCTTCCGATTTGCCGGCTTTTTCACCCTAAAGGGTGAATAGGCAGGGGAGGCGAAGGCGGACACCAAAGACTCGATATGATCGGGTGTTGGTACGTCCAGGATTATAACGACCTTGCTCACCAACTTAGCACACGGAGCGCAGCGTTGAATTGGGAAGCCTAACCTTCGTTGTCTCGTGTTCGCCTACGCAATCCTCCGGGCCCACTGTCCTTTGTACCTTCCCTCCGACGCCATCGTCCACAGTAAACGTGACGGTTTCCCCTCGGGCCACCCTTCCTCTCAACGGTCCGTAGAGCCCAAGCTCGTCTGCACGCTTGACGTCAAATTTTCCACGAACGTGAGGACCAACCACGATATACGCGGTGGAACCATGTCGGAGAGGCGGAGTGAAAGCGGGCAACAGCTTCAATGAGCCTGCAGGGTTCATCCCCTTGGGGCCCCGCTGCAGAGGTTTTTCTTGGCTCGTCCCTGCGTCCTCAGCCCAGTGAGGGGCTTGGGGCAGAGACGTAGGACGACTTTCGACTTGAGCGGGCTGTGCTTCCGGGGCTTCCCTATCACCCGCATTCTGCCTACGTTTGCCCTTCTTACCCGTAGGCTTGGGGGGTAACTGGGGCTTTGATGGTGGTCCCTCCCAGGTGAACATGTGCTCGACGATAAGCCGGCGCCAGGCTTCGGCCTCGTCTCCTTCTAGAGTCGTTGGGTCGAATTTGGGTTGACCCAAAAAGCGGTCGAGAATCGGAGGGGTCGTCGTTGGAGTGGAAAGCCCATATCTAGTTGGGGCTGTCGGATCAAGAATCGTGCGCTTCGACGGCAGCTCTGGAGAATGCTCGCGTTTCCGCTTCAAAACGTTCTCCGACACATCTGGCAGTACTTCGGGCTCAGTGGATGGCCCATCTCCGGAATGGAGTGTAGGCGCGATGGGAATAGAGAAAACAGTAATGTTATCATCTCTAAAGACGGGGATAGCTTCAACCTGGGGTTTAGTCGTGAAGTTTGGTATCTCCGTAACTTTGAGACCTAAAGTGTTCCTGGCCACAAAACATTAAATTGAGTACGGGGTGGATGGAAAAACACGCCCCACGAACCTATATACGTACAAACGCATGGAAGCGAGAAAGTGAAGAAGACCACTTGGGCCAACAACCTGCATCGCCCGGGGGCAGCTATCAGCCACAGACATGAGAACTCCTAAACCAAGAACAGCGGTGAGACGACCATCGTGGCCACGCGGGCGCACAACAGAAGATAAAGAAATTCAGCGACGCACCTGATACGCCGCTCGACCTCTGCGTCCCAAGCTGCGTCAAGAACAATGCCTTGACTTTTTTCCAACCCCTCTTACTCTGCAATATCGCCCGCGTGGTGTTCTCCCCCGCATTAAATATGTACTTTGCTGAATCGAAGGTGATCACGATGGATGGCTCCGTGTCGGAAGAAAGGGCCGTATAAACGGAGGTTGACCAGTTCGTCATGGTGTTGGTGGTGCGCACGTTGGGAGCTGGGACATGCAACGACCGCTTCGAGGGGTGAGGAATTAACGGATTGAAATAGCGACTATGCAAGCATAGCGCACGTAATTTTGTGAATAATGAAATTTCTAGAGGTCTTCTAAGCGGGGCCAAGCCAGGCTATAGTGGTGGAAGCTGCAGTGTAGTCACCACCGCGAGTTCACGAACTAGACGAGATGATGAGGTATGACGGAGGAGCGCGCTAATGCAATACCGTAACTTCCTCATACAGTACGCGTGAGTCGGGTACACGCGCCGCGCCGACAACACAAACGCATCTTTCAGACATGGACTTTGAACTCGGCCGATTTGTGTTCGAGCGAGTATTGAACGAGGGTGAGCCCAGCGCCCAGCGTGTAAATCGCCTGAATCGAGCTGCATTCTGTGCACCCTCGACATACATCTAGACCCGGCCACCCACAGCGTCGCCTTGCTGGGTTCCCTCAGGCCCTCATCTGAATCCCCCGATACTTCAGATGGCCGAGCGAAAATGGCTATAGTCCGCATCGAAAGGACAGCACTGCCCTCCTTCTCCGACGGCCTTATAGCGACGGCCAAGCTCGTCGAGAGTACCGACATCGTCAGCTCTTCCCTCACATCCCCCCAGGACTCGCACCCTATGTCTGACGTTCTTTCTTCTTCCAGTATGCGTGGATGCTGGGCTGGCTGAGCCATTCCGAGGACAGACCAGACGTCAAGATCAATGTCATCTGCCCGGCCACCGAGGTGCACATTCGCAAGGTCAATAACACCTCGTCTCATCCGGACCAACGTCGTGAACCCCCCTAGTACAGTACTCCAAGCAACAAATCCACATCGTACGCGAAACGCCCGCGTTGTACCAACGCATCGTAAAACCGTACGTAGACGCGTTCCCACCGTCGCGCACCCAATGGTTTGTCTCACTCGCTCGCTCGCCCGCTTGCGTCCCGTCTCTATCAAACACTCACCGGCTCAAGCGCCTTTCTACAGGGTAGACGAGATCATCTCGGGTCGGTCGGAAGCTGAGAAGGTACTTTTCCGCTCGCCACCGTCAGTGGACCCGTTCGGTTTCCTCATCCTGCCAGACATGAAGTGGGATCTGACCACCGTCGGGTCACTGTACCTCGTCGCCTTGATGCTCCGACCCGACATCAAGAGCCTGAGAGACCTCAATCGCTCGCACATCCCCCTCTTGCATTCTATCAGGCGCGAAGCGATCGATATCATCAAGAGCCAGTGGGGCTTGCAGGCGACCGAGCTCCGTCTCTTCGTCCATTATCAGCCAAGTTATTGTAAGCGTTGCGTCTCCCTCTCCTCACCCGCACTGAAAGCGCGCGCATGCCACCCACAGATCACTTTCACGTACACATCGTGAATGCGAATCATTTGGGACTGATGGGAATGACCGTTGGTCAGGCGCATATGCTCGACGACATCATTTCGTTGGTACGCGCATTTTTACCTTCGGGGCTTTCGCTTTCCGTTCATACCCTGTTTCGTTGATAGCTAGAGCTCGACGAGCCCACGGGACCCTCCATTTTCCAGCGTATGACCATCTCATATAGTCTCGGAGAGCAACATGGATTGTTTTCAAGCATGAATGCCGCCCAATCGGAACTGCAGGAGGGCTTAGATGACTCTTAGGACCCCATCACCTACAGGCGCAGAAAGAGCTATAGTATTACAGAACTCCATGTACGAAGTCTATGACAAGAAAGGCAGATGGGATAAATCAGTCAAAAGCTGAGAGATATCATATCTCCATTAGATCCTCCAAAAACCTGATGATATCTTGCGCCACGTCCTGCGTCGCGCCATCTCTCACCTGGACCTGAGCGGCTACTTCGTCTGAATCATCATTTGCATCGCCTGTATCAAATCTTTCACCACGGGTAACCCGTGCCATAAACTCTGTGTATAACCCCACGAACTCCTTGGCATGGCATATCAGACCCTTGAGGCCAGCGCCCGGCAACGCGTCCAGTATTATCTCTTGGTTGGCAGAGGAACCACGCATGAGCAGGCCGAACAGCACTGCGAGGTGCCCACGTATGATGTACGTGCCAGGATCCTCGTCGTCCGTTCGTAGATGCTGTTCATAGACGGAAGCAAGGCACTGTAGGACATTGACGGTGTTGGGACAGTTGCACCCGTATACGCACTGACGGAGGGCCGGACATGAAGGATCGAGTTCTGAAAAAAAGGAATTAAGTGTGCAAAGACGGACAAGAGGGAGCAGGACGCACTTGTCTCGCGACATAGATCTTTGGATTCCTCATTTACTTGGACTAGATTCGTCAAAAGTCCCAATGCGAGGCATAACCTGTCAAACACCTGTGCATCCCGTTCGCCTGCTTCGTCCTGCGATGCATGCAGGGATGTCGCAATGAGGGACGAAATGACGGGAATCATGAGCCTCTGATGGAGCAGAAGTTCGCACCAGGTCGGATTTTCGTGCGATATATTGATCAGTACGCGAAGCGCAGACTCGACACAGCGGTTGGCTTAAACGAGACAAGATGAGCAAAGAAAAGGATATATGTGTCCGAAGCTATTACCTGTCTGGACAATGTCCTCGAACTCACTGTTCCTAAGAATGATGTTGCACACGGCACAGAGGGTCGAGAGCATCTCTGCTAGATCTTCCTGTCCATCTCCGTTGATGACATCGTGATAGAGTTGCAGTTGCTCCTCTGCCGTCGCCCACCGGCCCAGGAGAAAGGAGTCTAAGATCTCCAGACAATTGGCGACATGATCGAGTTGCGGAACGCCAAACGGGTGTGTACATTCAGAAGGGTCAGGAAAAAGTGGAAGTCCGGACGCATATCCTGAAAGCCGCTGGAGAAGTGGGGATAGGCAAGCCTGGAGAGTCGAATATAGAACTGCCAAGTAGCTTGGTTGGTGGACAGATGGTGGGAGCGAGGCGAGAGCCTGGGAAAGAAGTCGGCGAAGCGAAGGTTGTTCCTCATCCGAAAGGAGCCCGGACTTGTTTACGATGACAGATCGCAGGGTAGTCAGCTGAAGGGGGAGTTAAAATGGGAGAAAGTGGGGCATTGTAGAAGAAGGCAGCTCACGGTAAGTTTTTCGGCCTTCCCAATCCCAACTTTCTTCAATTCCCCCTCGTTTGCACCGCCTCCAAGAAGTTCTAACGAATCTGCCCCGTTCAGCGTCGCTAGAATGTCCCACAGGACCGGAACAAAATCCGCCTTTTGTGTCAGCTCAGTTATTTCACGAGGGGACTGTGACACGAGTGCTGCGAACAGCACGAGGATAGCGTCCAGGACTTTATCACCCTCCCCGGCGCCAGAGCCTCGCAACGCGTCCCATGCCCGACTGCGGAAATCGGTTGCCTTCGCACGACGCGCAAAATCCGTATCACAGAGTTTCTCGACCAGTTCTAACGCACTGCATGTAGTGATTTTAGGTTAGCAATGGCAGTTTGGAGTTGCAAGAACATGGGCTCACCTGCCTCTCCGTACTCGAACGCTGACATCTCGACCCATGCCTTCGAATAGGTACCCGACTTCATCCATAAACCGCCGACTTTCGCCTTTGCTCCTGAGTTCCGTGACACTCTTCAAATCATTCATCATGTTTGGGGGAAGCACAGGTTTGACGCGGTCTTTCGCCTTTCCTTTTCCCTTCCGGCCATGTTCGGGCTCTGGTGATGAACGCAAGGAGGCTGCGGGATTAAGGTCATCCTCTGTTTTATCAACCCCCCACCGCAAACGCAAGTCCTTGTAAGATTCGCGAACTTCGAAGCCTAGGTCATCCGCATCAACCCCGCTGTCGGGGTTACTGTCCGTCGGTAGTTCGACTAAGAAGGAACGCGAGCGCCCAGCGTAAGTACGAAGACTAGCTTGTTGAAGAGATGCTGTAGATGGTCCAGGGACCGACGACGATTGGGACTGTTCTTCGGGGACGGTCAATGTGGGGAAGCCAGAAACTGTCGAGTCAACGGCACAGCTTGGCTGCAGTGATGGTTGAAAACCAACGGACGCGCTGGACGCCCTTGATGCTAGCGAGTCAAAGCTCGGGTCGACTGCAGTGTCGTCGTCTATCAATGGCTCTGTCCGTGTTCGACCAAGCATGCGCTTCGCAACGGGCTGACTGGGCCTCGACTGAAGAGAACGGGAATTGTTCCGTCGTGTTTTTTTGGGCGAAAAGTCAAACAATTCTGACAAAGGATCAACCGAGTGGTTCGACTTGGTCGGTGTTGATGCGTTGTCCATTGGGTGCGTGGACGTTCGCTTTAATGGAGTAGCGGAGAGAGGTGTGAGGGGAGATGGTGCCGGGAGGGACGTCGAGGACTTGACAGGTGTCTTATGGGTATGGTTCGCCGGAGGTCTAGATGGCGGAGGACTGCTTGCAGGAACCAGTGGGGTGGATGGGCGAGTGGGCACCCTGGATTGTTCCTCTGAGCAAGGATGAGCCTAGAACACGATGCAACGCCGAAAGGCACTAACGGGTAGGACTGCTCATCGGATGGGCAGATGTGCTGCTTGCCCTCTTGGGCCCGCCTCGTGGACTACGTTTGTGTTGCGGGTATTCCGAGGACAATGCAGTGGAACTGTCATCGACTAGCGAAGAGAATTTGAGAGAACGAACACGAAAGAGAACGTCACGACCATACGGGCATTAGATTTGGCAGCTTTTTCATCTACGTGTGAGCGCGAGGAGAAGCAAAGGATGTGACGAGTGTCCATACCTTCTGGAAAACGTTTGTGCTGTTTAGTGGTATCTGAGGACGAGGTTGGTTTGGTTGCCTCGAGTCGAACCTTTGATCGCCTTTGTGAATAATCTGAATCGTCATCTGAAGGATTGTGAGCGCGTTGTCTCCTCTTTGAAGCCTTTCTGCTGTACGTGGTCAACGCTGTGGGTGGTGGTCCTCCGTTCATCTGTTATTGCGAGTCACGTTACACGACGCGTCTTGTCACACCTCTTGAACACACCCAACCCAACTCGGAAGCGACTCATCCATGGAGGCCTTCAACTCTCGTCTCGAATCTTTCGCAAAGGCCAGGCGCGTAAAACAATCGAATACGAAGCGTACCGTCTCCCTCAAGTGGCCTCACCCTACTCACTTCCTCGCAACACCGGATACCCTCACCGAAGCTGGCTTCTTCTTCAACCCATCTTGGGACGCTCAAGACAACGTCGAATGCTTTTTCTGTGGTAAATGTCTCGATGGCTGGGAAGAGCAAGACGACCCGTTCGCGATACACTGGGACAAGTGTCGAGACAGCTGTGCGTGGGCTGTCGTTCGTTGTGGGCTAAGCGAGGATGTAGATCGCAAGGGCAAGTGCGTATCCCCCTTTCCATGTTGCCTCGGTGCACGGTCTGACCGCTGTCTCATAGCTTTACCTTCAAAGATTCAAGCCGACACCCAGACGGAAAGTCAATGGAGAAGGCTCGGTTGGCGACCTTCAGGCTCGATGATTCCTGGCCGCATGATCGAGTCAAAGGCCACGGTGCCAATTCGGCCAAGGCATGTTCCGCCTCAAATTTGCTTATAGTGATTTCATTGTTTTCGTAGATGGCCAAGGCCGGATTTGCATTCACCCCACAAACGACTGGCGACGATACAGGGACGTGTCTCTACTGTCGTGTTTCTCTCAGCGGTTGGGATGAAGGTGATAACCCTTTGTGAGCCATCCAGCTGTCGGCCCAACCAATGCGACACTGATTATAATTAGGGACGAGCACCACAAGCGAGTCAAAAAATCCAACCTCTCTTGCCCCTTCTTCCCAGACGCTCCGGCCCCGAAGTCAAGATCTAGAACAACCTCTTTACGCTCAACGACCCGACCCAAATCGCGCGCGGGCTCGCGACAACCTCATCCCGCCGCTTCCGAAGCTTCCGCGTCGCGTTCTGATGATGATTCCCAACCCGCACCCACCCCTGCACCACCCCGCCCGGCGAAGCGCAGTCGCACGATATCGACGGTATCATCTACCAAAGAAAAAGATGCATCTGATGCCCTTCGGCGCTCGACGCGTTCATCTCGTGCAAAGCCACCTTTGGAGGTTGAAGAAGATGTCAGCGGTACCGAGCTTCGCAGGTCGGCACTCGGTAAGAGCCGTGGCAAGTCCTCAGGAAAAGGAAAGGGAAAGGGTCCCATCGAAGTGATTGAGGAGGCCGATGAAGATGACATCCCTCGCGCTGCACCACCAACAAAACAGCGTGTCAAGGGAAAGGAAAACGTTGCTCATGATGCCAAAGTGCCGAGGCCCACGCGGAACACGAAGGCTCACTCTCCCAACGATACGGAGGAGACCCACCAACCAAAACGTCGTGTGCTAAAAAAGGCTACCCCCGAAGAGCCAGAGGAGAGTACCCCGGACGTAGAAAGTGAAAGCGATGCGCGACCTACACGGAAAAGACAAAACCGGGTGATCGAGAGCATTTCCTCCAGGGAGGAGTCCGCAGAGGAGATCAAACCAAAAAAAGTCCAGGCGCCAGCGAAGAAAGCCAAGGGAAAAGCACCAGTCGATGTCGAGGCAGACGACAACCGGATAGATGATACAGGAGGTCCATTGCGCCCGGCGAGGGCGCCCCCAAAGCCGCCTGCTAAGCATCGAGCCAAACCAAAGATTATCGAGGACAGCAGCGAGGGATCGGATGACGAGCCGGAGGAGACCGAACAGACAGCAAAATCCCTTCCCCTTCCCTCACTCGATCTCGGTAAGGATAAGGTTCAATCAAGACTGGTTGTTCCATTGGAGAGCCCCGAAGGAGTAGGTTCGCAGTCAAGCGAGGAAGAGGTGGCCATTCCATATCCCGCTCCTGTCAAAAACTTGGGGAAAGGGAAAGTCCATAAACTCGCCAGTGTCACAGTATCACACCACGAGCATGGCATATCTCGGACAACTTCTAACCCAAACAACTCTCTGGAGCCATTAATATCGGAGGGGAAAGCTACTACGCCCAATACAGCGTCTGGTCCACCCCAGGACATCCAAGATGATGTCATGGACATTGATTCCGATGTCATTCCGAGCCCTGCTACTCCTCCTCGAATGGTAAAGGCCCCGACTGTTCTTTCGGGACACAACCTCGTCGCGGATATGGATGGCGGCGAGCGTTTACCGTCTGCTCGCCCTCCCCGTTCCCCTCAGTGCTCTGAACCGCCTGCGTCATATCGTGAAGAGAGCTCCGCAACACCTCCACCGGCGTCATCGTCGCTTCTTTCTGTCTCCTCCACGACGTCTACGACTAAAGTGGAAAGTCACACGGATGCTGAGACGCTGGTCGAGCCGTTCGCTTCACGAACAAGCGGCGTGCAACTGGCGGATGAGGAACGCACGATGACCGTTGAACAGTGGTTCCGGCAAGAGATGGAGGTACAGTACGAGAGGTTAAAGCGAGATGGCGAAATGAAGATTCGGTTGTTCAAGGAGCGTGCGGAGGAAGTGAGAAGACAGAT